>Ga0115003_10001599_pt1 | contig 19576 bp, 21 predicted proteins | sample ArcticOcean_MG_C_7_FD_88736 | JGI IMG/M metagenome (GOLD analysis project Ga0115003, IMG submission 88736) | Marine microbial communities from western Arctic Ocean - ArcticOcean_MG_CB11_88 | ecosystem: Environmental > Aquatic > Marine > Oceanic | place: Arctic Ocean: Canada Basin | collected... | reverse complement strand
GCGGCTCCCCTGCGCCCCGAGAGTTGGCCCGCCGCACTCGCACCGCAACGACGGCCCGGAAGAAGCCACGCCGGCCGCGGGGGTGTGCGGGCCAGGAGTTCTTCCCAACCCCGCTGCTGCATCAGCTGGTAACCCGTTGGCCACGTCGGTCACGGGGTCTCCGGCGGCTCCCCTGCGCCCCGAGAGTTGGCCCGCCGCACTCGCACCGCAACGACGGCCCGGAAGAAGCCACGCCGGCCGCGGGGGCGTGCGGGCCAGTAGTTCTTCCCAACCCCGCTGCTGCATCAGCTGGGGACACGGAGAGGGCACGTGGTGCACCCCCTGCGACCCTCCCGCGGCCCACTCGCTTGCACACCGCGAACGTGCCTCCAAAGACGTGCCCAGGCCGGCGCGGAGCTCCCGCGGAGGCAGCGGTTTCAAAATACGGACATTTCCTCTTATTCACACCAACTGTTCACAGCTCGTTTAGAAGCCACTTTGAGGAGCTGAAAATACGAAATTCGGTGCCTCCGGCACCCCCGCGCGCGTGGCAACACACACGGAGAAGGAACGGAGCCGAACGGTGAAGGTCGCGCACACTTCCCCCCACCCACGCCCCCACCCACCCACGCCCCCACCCACGCCCACCCACGCCCACCCCCGCCCACCCACGCCCGCGACGACCACCTGCGGAATCGGATGAGCACGGACGAACAGACACCCTGTGGAATTACTTTCATTGTTGTTGCAAGGATTGTCGATTGTCACGTCGCAGTCCACCGAAGAATGCTCGCTTGGACCTGCGTCTCCTGCCTTGCCGAGGGGCGCCCGGTGGCCCCGCAGACCACTGCAAGGTGCGGAGACGCTTCTTGCCGCTTGGTGTGCTCCTCGGGCTTCTCGGGCACGTCACGTAAACGCAAGCAGGCCGTCTTCTTCAAGCATGACATCAGTCTTCATGTTGTCAAGAAGGCCAAACAGGAGGTTGTGCACATGCCCGAGGCCAAGAGGACGACAGCCGGAGTGCCGAAGGTGCACACGGTGCGTGTGCAAGCTGTTGCAAGGCCGGCATCACCCGGAGAGGAGCTGTTGGAGATGGCAAAGCTGGTGCCAGATGAGTACACCATCTACTGGGCTCTGGTCGATGCACTGACCGAGTCGCCACCGGAGCTGCCCGCGGTTCAGGTCGAGCACCTCCTGAACGACGTGCCGATCTCGAAGGAGCTTGCGGCGTTCCGCCAGACCAGCCTCAACGAGGCGCTCGTGCAGCTGCTGGACGTGTTCTGATGCTTGCTTGTTGCTTGCTACTTGCAGTCTAAGCAACGTGGGCTGCCATGTTTCCATGGCTTCCATGTCCGTAGCTCTGTCCAGTATTCCGCGCTTCCACGTCCGGGGTTCCGGGGGGCGTCCGAGCTTCCGGGGGTGTCCGGGCTTCTGGGATTCTTTTTTAATCGTTGATACCCGCCGCAATTCTCTCCAGGTCCGCCTTCGACAGGCCGCGGGGCGGAACCGACACGTCTCTCAGACTGAGCGGACCGAAGGAGGGCACGGCCCGCACGGTCGGGTTTTCGGAAGGGCTCGGTGAGGAGGGCGAGGACGTCCGCTGCTCGGGCGGGGGCGACACGGTCGGGAGGGACAGGTACGGCTTCTCCTGCGTCTTGAGCCTGCTCCAAACTGCCAGGGCGCACTGCGGGATCGCCAAGAAGAGAAGCGCCGCGGGAGAGCTCAGCGTCCAGACGGAGGACGTGAAGGCTCGGATCACCGTCACCACCGAGTCCTTTCCGTTCCGCGCCGAGGGGTTCATGCTTACGAACACGAAGCAGCAGAAGACGCTCCCGAAGCTGATCGCACGCACGATGCGCTCCGCCGCAGAGAACATGGTGGGTCCCTCGCAGAGCGGGCCGGCGAGCGCCACTGCGGGCGGCGGCAGCATCGCCACGACCAGCAGCGCGCCCACACAGAGCAAAAAAGGAACGTCCGTGTTCTCGAGCGGGGTTTTCGCCCGCGCCATTCCTGCGCCCAGCATGACGAGGCTTGCGCCCCCGAACACCACCCGCCTCCAGCTTGGAGAGACGGTGGTCTCGTTTGTGCAGGTGTGGACGAGCTGCTCGAGGACCAGACAGGCCAGGTACAGCGGCACCGCCGGCCGCAGCGAGTCGAAGACCACGCTCAGGCCCGCCACCCTGGCCAGTCGGATCGGCTTGTAGATGCAGACGGCGCCGGCGATCGCGGAGAGGGTCAGCGTCCGCACCGCCGAGACCGCCTGGGAAGGAATGACCCAGCAGGCGAGGATCGAGACCACGGCGCTTGAGAGGACGCCGACAACGGCTTGCAGCCCGACGACGTACCTGCTCACACCAAAACACGTTAAAATTTCAGAAAGCTGGGTCTGGGCCCCCTCCCCGCGGCAAGAACGCGTACATGGCGGCGCTGCTGAAGTCGATGCCGCTCTCGTCCTCCATGATACTCTGCTTGGTGGGAAGAGAGTTGGCGGTATACAAAGCGATAGTGGTCCTATTCCCCGCTTCGAAACTGGAAGCCCATCCTTCCCATGCAGCAGGCACTCCAGAACCCGCTCCTCGTCGGTGCTCTTGCAGCCCATCCTCCCGCCTCAGGCGGCGAGGAAGAGGGAGGGAGAGTAGTTTCAGTTTGTTAAGCACACGGGGGGGAGCTGTGCCGTGTCCTTTCCGTGTCTCGTGTGCTTGAGCTGACGCTGAAAAACAAGCGTGCTTGCAGAAAGCCCCGCAACCGACGCGGCAAACAACACAACGCTTGTGATCTGCAGACTGCGGTCTGCCGCCACCACCGACACAATCCCCACTCCCGACCAGAAGAAGGTGCAAACCAATGAAGTCACCCTCACCGCGATCAGGGAGCCGTGGAGGAGTGACCTCTGGTGTGTGAGATGCCCACCATTCTCAAGGTCATTGTGGAAGACCGTGCTCATCCGCGCTTCCGCCGCCACCTGATTGGAACGAAGTGCCAGAACCCCGCCGAGTGCCGACAAGTAGACGACCACCTCGCGCCCGATCTGAAGCATCATGAGCACGTCCACAGCAACGGAGAGAAAAAGGGAAGCCAGGTCGAGACCGGCAAGAAGGCGAGCTTGAGATTCCCTGAGTTGTTGGTACGTCGTGGGAGCGGGTGAACGAAAGAAGAGCACCAACCGGAAGGTTCCCACGAGAGTGCTGCCGACCAAGAAGGCGATCTGAGCCGCGACGGACGCGCCGCTCCTCTCGAATAGGCCGGCCACATCGACGGCGAGGCTGAAGAGGAGAACGCCGACGCCGATCGAGAGGTCGCCAACGAGTCCCATGCCTTCGATTTTGGCTGTCCCCCGGTTTTAATGGACCGAGACTCATGCAAGCCGCGTACCGCGTCTTGGACACAGATGGGAAGGTCATGGGATTCAGTAGCAACATGACAGGAAGCGACGTGTCGACGATCGCCCTCCACTTCGGCCAGGCTTCGATGCTGGCTGTCGGAGTCCTCAGCTCGGCCGCTGCGTTCTGGCATCAAAATTGGACGGCGGTTTTGAGCGCCTCGATCTGCATGGTCGCCTGGAGTGTGTATGGTTCCATGATCAAAGTGTCGGATCCCGTCCGCAAACACCTCCGGTTTTTGGACTGGATGGTGCGCCCACCCCCCGCCCCTTCCGACGCAGGCCCCCACGCAGCCCCCCTTCCGCAGGTCACTCTCCCGCTCCTCGCCCTCAAGCTCGCCGCGATGGCCCGCGTCGGGACTGGGACGACCACCGGCTTTTGGGCCGGACCCTACTTAGATCTCACCGTCGGCCTGTTGGCGTTCGCGACAATCGCCCTTTCCTACTTTGCAGTCGCCGGCTTCAACGTCACCGTCACCGAGCTCAACGGGTCCGGGTACATCGTCTTCGCTTTGACCTACATCGGGTCTTTTTGCACGATGGGCGGCGCAATGGGAATCATCTACGCGCTGGCGGGGCAGACGGGGACCGCCAACCTGGCAAACATCCTCTCTTTCAGCATTCCGTGGGCCGGCTACGCGGTCGTCTACCTAGTTCAAGCCAACATGGCCATCTCGGTCCACGTGTGCGACGTGCTCTATACGGTGCTTGACGTCTACTCAAAGGCCGTCTTCGGTCTTGTCACTGTTTTCAACTTGTTTTGAACGAGGGTCACCCTCCGTTGCACTTTTTAAAGCCCGGATACGGTCAGAGGTCATCCGCCTCGATGTGCTTGATCCTGTTTTGAGTAAAAGGAACGAGAGGTCACCCTCCGTTGCACTTTTTAAAGCCCCGGCTGCGGTCAGAGGTCGTCGTCACCCGCCTCGAGGTCCACAAACAGCGTCCGGATCGACGAGAGCGCCTCCGTCTTCACCTGGAAGGCCAGGCTGACGCTCACCTCGTTCTGCCTCGCTGCGCTCTCGAGCACCTTGTCGGCCAGCTGGCGCTCGCAATCCAGCTTTTCGGCGCCCGCCGAGAGGAGAACCGCGGCGATGACGTTGGGCGGCAGGGGGACGGCCTCCAGCCAGTGCGTGATGGATCCACTGGAGACGATGCGCAGACAGTAGTCCCGGATGTGAGAGGGCAAGTGTCCCGTTTTAGTAAAGTTCCAAAGCGAGTCGCGAATCGTGAAAACGGGGCTGCCGGAGAGCGAGTCCATGCTGCTCGACTTGACGACCTCCACAGGATGCCCAACGTTGCAGCACGGCTGTGGAGGTCCGGCAGTGGCCAGGTTCAGGCGAACCGCCTGAGTCGCCCTCGATACACAGACGCCGGACTGGTTCCCCGCGAACGAGTTGGCACAGTCGATGAGGCGCAGGAAGTCGAGGCGGTTGACCTCCACTCCGGAGAGCGCAAAGTCAGACTGGCCCTGGCAGAATGACAGCTGCTCACAGAGCACCTTCACGAACGTCGAGGCGAGCGTCTGCGCCGCGATTTCGGCAAGAGAGAGGTCACAGGCCTCCTGAAAACAAACGTCGACGTGCGCGTGCGCCCGGGCGATGATCTGAAAGGAGGTGCGTCGGATGTGCTCGAGCAGGCGGTCGTGGACCTTGCCTGACTTCTCAAAAATGCCCTGGAGCTGTATTTGGACGGCCCGGTTCAGGCGGAGTACGTCGGGCGAGACCGATATTTGGCTCCTGTAGTCCTTGACAGCCTGCCGCTTGACTGAATTCTCGGCGGAGCAGCACCCGAGTCGCTTCCGCGTCCGCGTGGAGAGCGTCGTCCCGCCGGCCTCCGAGTAGTGTCGCAGAGCCGCGTCGTTGGCGGACTCGAAGCCGAGCGGGGTCGTCTCCGCCTTTGGCTCGTCGCCGCAAGCAGTGGGGTCGTCGAGCACGCAGCAGGCCTTCGCGTGGCTGCCGTGCACAATTTTCTTCGCCATGCTGACTGTGCCGCAGGCCGTGCACGACTCTCCGTCCATCGTCTTCATGAACGTGTTCACCCCCCCGCAGGTCATACATCCATCCCCGACGACGACGTCCTTCTCGCGCTCCTCTCGCGGCGGCGAGCGCAGGTGGTCCGCAATGCCGAATCCCTGCAAGGCTCCCTTTTTCAGATCCATGCGCCCCAGTATAAGGTCAAAGACAGACGCCTTGTGTCCGCTCAGGATCATGTCGCCTCGCCGCGCCTCGCCTCGCCTCGCCTCGCCGCTCCTCTGCTCCGACCCTGCTGGTGCCGCCGACCGCAGCCAGAAACGGCACGAGACGCCGTCCGACGGGATCGCCTCTGCGGAATCTGTTCGAATCGGTTGGAATCTACTCACTCGGTTTGGAAGGTGGCGCACCCCGACTTTCGAAGGAAAGCTGCGAACCAGTGACGACCTGCCCCCGTCGAACGACTTGAGGCGAAGCACCTCCTGGTTGTACTCCGTGATCTTGCCGTCGGCGCCCAGCAGGCGGACGAACCTGCCAGAGGCGGCATGCGGCAGCATGAAAAGGCGGACGAACCTGCGCACGGGGTTGGAAAAGCCAAAGATCACTCGTGTACACGTTCCAGGAGCTTCCGAGAGGCGCGCCGGGCGGGCGAGAAGACGACGACCTCGAGGGGGCAAGAGAGGGCGATCACGGCGACGAAGATCGCGACACTGCAAGCGGACCGCGCGTGAGATGCACAACGGGCATGAAGGGGCGTCACCGCCGGACCGCGGCGCGCCTGAAGGTCTTGCCGAAGCGGCGTGGAGTGGAGATGAGCACCTCGGAGTACGTCTTGTCCCACCCGTTGATCTTAAGGATGTCGGGTTTCGAGAGTGCCCAGTCCTCCCTGTGCGGCGACGGGTGGTGGCGAGGGCGCTGTGCGGCGGCGGGCTGGTGGGGAGGGCGGCACCTGTATAGGATTCTGCTCGCGGCGTTGATGAAGCTTTCGTGGAACTCCACCTGCTGCGACGAGCGTTCGAAGCCACGGTCGTCGACGATGGCCAGCAGCGTCCGCATGGTGCGGAGGCGCCTGTCGCCGTCGTACTTGTCGGTCGGCAGCGGCGCGCCAATCTCGTCCTCCGTTTCCCTGCTTTGGTCCGCCTCCTGCTGACGCTGGGTGAACGTCTCGACGAGACTCTTGCCGGCGACCTCCTCCTGCTTTCGCTTCCGTTTCTGCGAAACTACGAGCGCGTGCTCATCAAACGCGGCGAATAGGCTTTCGGAGAGCATTGTTGCACAAATCAGCGTAATGAGCCGACGCGCGTAGCGTAGGATGGCGGTCGGCGGCCGGCGGCCGGGAGAAGGAAAGACAGAGCGATGAAGAAGCCAATACGCGCCTTCCAGAAGCAAGGTCGTGAACGGATCGTAGGCAGGGGTTCCGATCTCCCGAAACCAGTCAAGAGGCGAGCCGTATTTCAAACACCAAAACAAGCATGGAGATGATGCGGCATGCGTGCGTCATCATGCTTCGATCCGATGGCCGTCTCGCCTCCCAGGTCTCCGGAGCAGTCCGCGCCGCCGTCGCCAAGCACGCTTCCACCGCTGAACCTCAGCTACCTCGCTCGCACCCCCCTGGAAGCCGCGGTGCAGACGTTCCTGGTCGAAGAAGAAGACCTCTTCGCCGCCACCTACATCTTCTTCGAGCACTCCAACCGCACCTGCCTCGTCTCACAGAGCCGCGGCGCGGAGCGCATCAACCAGCGGGCCGTCCTGCCACACCTCGTTACCGCCGACCGCGTGGAGTCGGGCAGCGTCCTTTCGCCGGACGGCGAACTCGGGTCGCTTTTTAGGATGTTCGAGGGAGACGAAGCGGTCGCCTCGGTCGAGGTCTACGATGACCGCGTCGTGGTCGTGCATGCGAGCTTCTCGCGCGATGCGGTCGACGCGGGCGCGGTCCCAATGAGCACGCGGCTGGAGTTCAGAGCGGACCACGAGCGGCGCATGCGGGAGGCGATGGAAGAGACTGAGATCGACACGGAGCTCACCTACATCCCCCTCACGGAAGTTCTGTGGGGTAACAGGGCGAGGAAGTTGGTGGTGGGAGGCCAGGGCGGCGCCGTTTGGCAAAACGTGTGTGACTTTTTTTCCGGAATCAACGGGACCGTGGTGCGCGCGATCGAGAGGCACAACGAGCACGAGTTTGCCTCCGCATGCGTACCGCCGTGGGAGCTTCCACGGAGCAGGCTGGAGGCCATCTTCTCCTAAAGCTCCGCCACGGGAAGCAGAGAATCCGCGCAAACCCACCCGCATCTTTAAGATCGCCTGCGCCCTGGGCAGGCTTCCGCCGTCTTAAAGCCCGATCGCCTCCGCCACGGCCCGCACGGCCATACTCAGCAGCACCACGTCGCAGCCTGCCGTCTCGAGGTTGGTCCTGAGATCCTCGAGCCGCCGCGAGTCCGTTCTTATCAGCTCGCCAAGCACGTCGCTCGTCTTCTCCTCCACCTCCGCCTTCGAGTTCAGAGCCACGTAGACCAACAGCCTCGTCAGTGGCCTGCTCCAACGCACCCGCTGGTCGGTTTCCTGCAGGGTGTGGCTGAGTCCTTCCTCGATGTGCCATTGCGTCTCGCCGAGGTGAACCACCGGACACGCCGTCGCGCCGAGGTTGGAAAAAAGGGCCGTCCACTCGTTGCGCGTCACGGCCGCGCGCGGGGCCTGCGGCTTGATCTCTCTGGCGAGCGCGCGGTCGAAGGCAAAGTCGAGGAGGCCGTCTGCGTCGTTGCAGGAGGAGAGAATGGCCACCTGGAAGGCTTCTGCGTCGGTGAGCGACCTGGTGAGCTCTAAGCGCCGGCGCACGGCGTCCGCCACTTCATGGGCGAGATTCGCGGTCTCGAGCGACAGCATGCTGTTTGTGGTGCTCGCCTCTGCGCTCATGCTCGAGGGCCAGCGCTTTGTCGGGAGGCTGCTCGGCGTCACGGCCTCCGCCTGCCTGAACGGCGACCTGGCGAGGGTGGAGCTTACGGGCGCGCCGATGGGGTACCTTGCCGGCGACGCCTGGTTTTCGGAGGACGGAGTGCAGCTCGACCCCGCCTTTGAAAGGGCGCTGAAGCGCCGGTTGGTGGCCATCCGCAGCGTGAGCAGGCAAGGGGACAACGTCGAGGTCTGCATCTCGCTTCCCATCTTCGGAGCAAAGACGATCACCCTGAAGCCGGAAGAATGAGCGTCGTGCTCGCGCCGCCGCACGCTTTTCCCGACGCGGGCGCGAGGACTTCCATCATGGACAGGCGCGTCTGGTGCAAAAACGTTGCGCTGCGGAGAGACGTCTGGAGGTCGCTCTGCCGCAAGGGGGGACCTTCCGCCGCGCGAGCTTTCGCCGGGCGACGGCGCGGTGGCGACCGTCTGCGACAACGTGAACGCGCTGATGAGCAAGTCGCCAGGGGCGCTGCTGGTGCGGGGGTGGAAGGTGCTGCTTCTGGATCTGCAGGGCGTCGAGAAGACCATGTGGCAGGCCATCGCGCACCTCGTCGTTCTCCGAAACGGCGCGCTCACGGATCCGACGCAGGAGCGTCTCGGCCCGTACGTTTTTCTACCGAGCACGCGGTTGGTGCCCAAAATTAACGACAGTGAGCTTCTTTGCGGCATGTGGATGCTCCCGTCGGTGGTAGGCGGATCGCGGGCGTTCCAAGACGCGATGTGCATCCGCCACCCGCGCGACCTCGCCACGTCGCCGGAGGCTGTGTTTCCGCGCAAGCGGCAGTGGATGTCGCTGCCGCGAGGCGTCCTGGACTGGGCAGAGCTGCGGTTCCCAGGTCGGGACGTGGTTTCACTACTCGAGGCTATCAATGTGGCTACGCCGGAGGACTTTGACCGCCCGCACGACGCGCCAAGCACCAACACGCAGTTCCTCGCCGACTTAAAGCATGTTGAGCGCACGAGCGCGACGGCAGAGGAGGCGCAGGAGAGGCTGGTCGCACTGCTGGACGACTTGCACGTGAGGAACTCCTAGACGCCACGCTGGCTGCACGCCTTAGAGTCCATCAAAGTCGGCGAGGTCGAGGTCTTCGTCGGCGATGGCGAGTGTGGTGACAGGAATCTTGGCGTCCTGCTCCAGCGCAAACCCGTCCCAGACGCAGACGACTTGCTTCTTCTGGGTCACCGCCGAGACCACGGGCGCCTTGCGCTTGTTGGCGGATCCCCGCTGCGCGTCCTTGAGGTACTGCGGCACCCTGGCGCAGATCTCGTCCGCCTTGTTGGTGTACCGCGCCATCTCCGGGAACATGCGCGCCCAGCTCTCCTGGAGGTCGTGCAGGCGGACGGATCCGGGGAGGTTGGTCTTCGACGTGCTGTACATCTCGCTGCAGACTGCTTCCCCCGCCGGTCTCCACGCAAGCCCGACAAACGACTCGCGGTCGTAGTGTGCCTGCGAGGAGTGCCGCGTGAGCGTTCGGTGGGTGCGTGTGTGAGCGTGCGTCGCGCACCGTTTCGTGCTCGGCGGCAAACTTGTCGCAGTCGAATGTCGCGCTGAGGTAGGAGGCGGCGACCTGCGCGCGCGGTTCTGTCAGCGGTGTTTTGAAAAGTTTGAAACGCGCCGCTCGCCTGGTTGATGACCTGCCACGCGAAGGCGCGTCGTGAGGTACGCGGGGTGGCTGGAGGCGGTGCTGCGGAGCGGCTGGTTCACCGCGAAGTTCCGTAGCCGGAGCAGCACGCCCGACTCGTAACAGACCTGCCGCTGCGCCCTGGCCACTGCCAGCCGGGCGGCCTGCGGGGAGTCGCAGCCGGTGCCGACGATGCGACCGGTGTCTGCCACAAGGCGCGGCGGGTAAGACGCGGACGCGGAGCGGAGCGGATTCGGCGGCGCACGGAAGCTCAGCACGCGCGACCGCGGCGTGGAGAAGGCGAGCTGGATCGCGGCGAAGCGGCGCGGCGCGAAGAAGGAGTTGGAGCACTGGCTGGCGATGCAGTGCAGATTGAGGGGAAGCTTGCCACCGCCCTTGCAGGCAGGTGACGGCAGCGCCTCGCACAGCTGCGCAGGCATACGCCGTCAAGCGAGTGGAGAACACGGGGGGGGGGCGGCGTCCTCACTGACACCACGTTGACCAAGATGGGCACAAACTCGAAGAGGCCGCCGTTTCCCTCGAAGTGCCCGAGCGGGACCCGCTCGCAGTACCTGCCAAGCGCGGAGGCGTTCGCGCGTGCACCCTCAAAGGTTTGAGTTTTTGGCGAGAAGCGCACATCGCGACCTGCTCGAGGCGCTCGTGGCTGGTGTCCGGTAACACCCTTGCGTCGTCTATCGCCTTCTGCTTCCTCCGGAACTCCTTTTGCAAGACAGACGCCTTCTTCAGAGCCGCGGCGGTCGGCTCCTTGCTCTTCCCCTCCGCGGCCAGCTCCAGGCAGGTCTTCCAGGCATCGTCCATCGCGCTCGGCAAGAATTCCGCGCTACGCAGACCTCCGCATAGCGTATTTTGCCTATAACCCGCGAGCGAGCCGCCGCCTTCCGCCATGAAGTCCAAGAAGAAGCAGGCCCCGCTGCGGTTTGGCAGCAGCCTGCACAAGCTGGTCAAGACGAAGCTTCACGAGAACATGACCGTGTCCGCCGGCGCGATGGAGATTCTGGAGGACCAGGCGGCCTACCTAATAGACCGAATTCTGCACGCGGCGAGCGAGGTGCAGCGCGACGTGCTGAAGAGCCAGACGCTGAACGCAGCGGCGCTCAAGGGGGGGCTCTCGCTGGTCTTCCCGGAGGACGCATGCGCGAGGTCGGTGGAGGCGGGCGAGCGGGCGGTGATTCGCCTGGCGCAGAGCTGAGATGTGCGACTACAGCAGCGACGAGGAGCCGGTGGGGGTGGCGGTCCGGAGCGCGGCTGTTCCGTTGAAGGGAGGGGCGGCTAGGTTGGTCCAGAGCACGTTGAAGGGGGGGGTGGCGGGGGAGGAGGGCCCGAAGCGGGCGGGCGGGTCTCCGTTTCCTGGAAAACAGAGGCCTCTGAGGCAGACAAAACTGTAATTCCTGAATACACTAGTTGGTGCACCCACAGACGACACCGGCAGGGGGGGGAAGTAGCATGCGCACCCTGCTGCTGATTCTCGCCACCGCCCTCGCCTCCGAGACGGAGGCGGGGTCCGGCACGGCCTCCTCCGCGCCCCTGGCGGAGGTTGCCGTCTCCGTTTTGGTCTACGTTTTGGTCGGCACAGTCGCCGCGGTCGCGCTGGTGGTGCTCCGCAGCTGGATGATTTCAGAGGCGAGGCCGGCCCCGCCTGTGATAAGCACGTATTGGGGATACCGCGGCTTCGGAGTCGCCTAAGCCGAGCTGTTCAACAGAAGGCCGAAGGAGAGCGAGTAGCACGCGAGTGGTGCGTACAAGAAGAGCGTGTCGCCGCCTTGCCGTCGCCCCGGAAGGAGAAGGTGAACACGACCGCATGCTCGCCGTCACCAGGGCGCCTAGACCGAGCGGTCCGAACACCTACGCGCGACGGTGTTCCACGTAATAAAAGTAGTCCGTCAACACGGCTTTTTTGCTTCCGCCCATGCGAGGAGCAACGTTGTCACGACCAGGACGCCGGGGAAGCCGTTTGAGAGAAGACCCGCCGCAACGGCGCGGGCGTGGGTGCAGGGAGGTGGGATACACAGGAACCGCTACTACGTGCGACTCTCCCGTCTGTATCCGCGAACGGCATGGCGCTCCGACGCGGGGCTGGCGCGGCGGTGGTGACCACCACACTTTCGTACCTCGGCTTCATCACGTCAGAATCAGAACCCGTGCTGTCGCACGTGAACCCCGACGACGAGCTCTTCGAGGAGTGGGCGTTCGACTCAAACGCCGGCGCGGAACCAGAGTGCAGGTTCGTGGACGGAAGCAAGGTGTTCACAAGTCAGCTCTGCAGTCATTTCGTGATCCATCGAGCCGCCTCGTCGCCGCCGCGGGCCTTTGACCGCGCGCTCGCCTGCGCGGCGAGGTTCAAGACGCAGTGCGTTCTCTCGCCGGAAGTGGGGCTTTCGATCCCAGCCGCTTTCCTGGTGAAGCCGGCGGAGACGGTGATGCTTCTGGCACCGCGCATCATTGAAGGGAACGGGTCCGTCGGCGTGCGGCTCGTTGACCCTTCGAACCCCTTTCACACAAGGTCGGTCAGGTTCAACCGCAGCCTGTCCGTCAGCTACCTGGATGGCCGCACGCGGCGGCAGGAAATGCGCACTCTTGAAGGAGCGGACGCGCACTGCGTGTCTCTGCTGCGTGTGTCCTTTTCGCCGGCGTGCTGGGAAAACTTGGATTAATTTTTTTGTCTACTGCCTCGCCGGTGCGCATGCGGTCAGGCACCCTCGAACGCAGTTGCGGCGAGCAGAGACCATCGAGGAGGACGGAGTGTAGTTTTTAGAGCACCCACGTCCCACTTGGGGCCGAACCGGGACATGACCCACGTGGACCCCATTCCGGTGCAGGCACCGACGGGACTTGCCCGCGCGCTTGCGAGCGACATGAAGCTGGCGGCCAGCATCGTGACCACGAGTGCGTCTCACCCGACTTTCGAAGCAAAAACTCCTCTTGGGTACCCAAGAGGAGTTTTCTTGATTGCCTCATCCAGCTCGCCAGTCGAAGCTTCGAGACACGGAATGGACGAGAGCGACTCGGACTCGTTGCGGGCGAGGAAGGTGCGCCTCGCCCCTGCGCTCACTCGGGGCAGGGCCCAGCCCGAGGCGCCCGGCTTCAGACGAAAAGGGTCACAACAGCAAAAACGCCGCGGTCGAGCGAGGCCGGATGCTCCCCGAACTGCACCGGCAGGAACCTTGCTGGCTCTTTGCCCACTGCGAGGTCTCGGACCACCGACACGTCGACCTGCCCAGACCCGTCAATCAAGTCCACGAGGTTGGCCACCGCAGATCGATTGTTGAGAATTGCCGCGAAGGGGACCAGCGCGCGCACCTCGTCGCGGGGCGCGTTCGAGGCGACGGCCGCTTCCGACTCGGAAGCGCGCAGCCGTTTGTCCAGGTCCGCAAGGAGACCCAGGCTGACGGCCAAGTTGGCTTCCTGCGTTTCGGTCAGCTTGAGAGGCTTTGACATTGGAAGCGTGTTGCGCTGCACCCGCGCGGCCGCGCGCGTGATCAGGTCGGCGCGTCGCTTGTTAGCTTTCCACAAGGGCACCGCGGTGTAGTCTCCGGTCGCGACCTGCTGCGGCGTGGCGCCGGCGGAGGAGCCGTGGCCGAGCACAAAGTGCGCCGCCGCCTCGCCAAAGACCTTTAGCACATCGGAGTCGAGCATGCTCCAGTCGCCCACCCACTCGACGAATTCGTCGTAAAACTTGTTGGTACCGCCAGCTGCCACGTTGAGGTCGCGCAACGGTACCGCCTGCGACGGCGACAGCGCCTTTAAAGATCCTTCTACGCGGCGCTCTGTTGCGACCTTCTCGTCTCGCAGTTGTGCATTTGGTTCCCACAGCTGCGAGTTTGCCGCGCCCGTGCCCTCCCCGGCAAGGCCAGGGAGCGCGCGCATCTGCTCGTCAAGCATGCCGTTCCGAAGTTGCTCAATCTCCTGGCTTGGAATCCGAAGGATCAGGTCTCTTTGCAAAAGGTCGCGCCGCGCCGCAACCACCTCCTCGCTCCCTCCCAGAGCATCGACGAGGTGAATGATCGGGAGGGCGAGCACCTGCGCGTGCCCCGCGATGGCCCCCGTCGCGCCGGTGGCGTCGGACGCCTTGCCGGCGTGCGCGCTCAGCACCGCCACGCCGATCTTGTAAAAGGCCAAGGCCCGCCAGCACGCGTGCAGAGTCGGGAATTCCTGCCGCGTCGCGCCGTTTTTGAAGAGCGTCTCGATCTGGTAGACCGCACTCGTGATCCACGCCGCGGACCCGTCGCAGTCGTCGGCCATCCCGATACGGATTGCCTCCGCCAGCCAGGACTCGGTCGAAAACGCCTTCAGCTGGCCATGCGGAAGAACCACGGTGCGCTCGTCGCCCTTGTACGGGATCAGCCACGCTGCCGAGGCGCTCAGGGCGGACACCACGATGCCCGCCCACTTTGCGGACTTGATCCCCTCCACGTCCAAGAAGGTGTCGTAGTCTGACTGCTGGCCGGCCAGCTCTGACATGACGGTTGCGGTCATCAGGTCCTCGAGCGCCCGCGCGGTCTGCGAGGGCGGCTTCGCGACCACCGACACGGAGAGGTCGTAGCCGGTGCCCCCCATTCCGACCGGGACGCGCATCATGGACTTGGTGAGGGTCGGCGCCTTCGTGAAGACCCACTCCTTTCGCAGCTGCCACGCCTCGTTGTAGATCGTCTCGACCTCCGCCTTCACCTCCTCGTTTTCGACTTTGAGCGTCCTTCCGTGAACCGTTTCCGACTGAAAGTGGACCTGCAGCTGCGACCCGTTGGAGTTTACGACCTTCACGTCGCGGACGCCGATCGCGGCGGAGAGGTCGTCCCAGCCCGAGAATCGAACGCCGACAGTGCCGATCGCGAGCGTGTTGCTGTCGCCGGCCAGATCGTCCAGGAAGGCGCTCGCCTGCCCCGCGAGGGAGGTGGTGACGACGCCCGCGACGGAGGCAGCGAGGCGGTCCACCGACAGGAGCAACCGCGTGTCGTTGGAGATCGTGATGCTCGTCCCCGTGTCCTTCAGAATGTTGGAACGGTGGAGGGGGAGCCTGACCAGCTGCGGCTTGGAGGTGAGGAAGACGGTCTCAGCCGTCTCGGAGCCGGTGATGGCCAGATGCGTGTGCCCGCGGCCGGCGGCGGCGTCGAGTGAGACGCCGCCGTCCAGGCCGGCGGACTCGAGGTCCGACTCTTCTTTGGAAAGCACGAGTGTTACGTAAAGTTGATCCATGCCTTCACATTTCTGACACAGAAGCGGAAAATCCTCCGCCGCGCGAGCTCTCGCCGGCCCTCCTGGATCACATGTTGGAACAGACACGTGGTGTCACACAGCACGCAGTTCCACGCACGCTCTCTCAGATCACGCTCGCCATCTCGAGAAACGCACTCCGCGGCTGCAGATTCCCCAGCTCGCCCTCGTTTGGCGCTTTCGTGGGAACGTACGCGTGGTCGCCACTTGTAGTGTTGTATACCCAGAACCAGGGTGTGTTGCGGCGCACCTCAAACGCCTGGGAGCCGTGGCTGAAGACAGCATCCAAGTTTTGCACCGCGTCGACGCAATTCCCGGACGTGTCGCGCTTCGCCCAGCGGAAGAAAATTCCGCGTCGGTCCTGGAACACCTTCCGCACCCGCATGTTCTCCTGCTTGTACCGGCCGACCGCCTTGCGCAGGTTGTCCGCGACCTCCCTCAGCAGCGGCTTGTTCGCCTCCCGCTCCGCCAGGCGGCGCGTGTTCTCGTCGTAGGAGGAGAGATCGTCGACGGCGGACTGCATCTGCCGCCAGTCTGCCACCGCGGGGGCGATGGCTCGCTTGAAGGCCTCGAGGCCGGCGGCGTCTCGCTCGAGGCGCCACGTCCAGATCCAGTCTGCGTTGACCATCGCCAGCTCGACGAAGCTGATCGTGGAGTCGCAAACGAGGCAAAGGATGGCCTGGATCCAGGTGTTGATCGTGGGGTGGATCAATCTGTCCACTTTGGGTCCGCCGAGGTTGGTTTGGCCGACCTGCGTGAGTACGGTCGTCACGAGCAGCGCGCCGCGCAGCCCCCCCGCGACGACGGTTCCCGCCGGCGACACCGAGACCCACGGCGAGGCGGCGTAGGTGTTGAGCAGGCTGCGCCACCGCTCGTTGCGCATCTCCCACCCGGGAGACCTGTCGCGCAGATCATCCACCCCGCCGACGGGCAGGGGGCCGGGAAAGACGATGCGGTCCGAGGGCCAGAAGCTGGTCAAGTGGAGGATGTCGTTGAGTTTAAACTCCGCGGCTTTGTCCGCGGAGATGCGGCCGGTGAGGAGCAGGTAGTTCCGGACGCTCTCCGGCTGGTTGACCTTGCCGGTGAGTAAGACGCCCCTGGACTCGGGCTCCTGGTCGCTGTTCTTGTTCTTGCGGTAGTCGGCCACCAGCTCCGGTCGCTTCTTGTCGTGGTCGGTCACGTTGCACCAGGTGCCGAGCTTGGTTCCCGTGAGGTGTCTGTTGTGCGCGAGCCAGAACCCCTGCCCGGAGCGGAGCACTCCTAGCTGCTGCTCTTCCATGATTGCTTGTCCGTGTGTTCTTTTTCCGATGTATCGCACTCTGCTGATCGGGGTGTGGGGCCGGGTGCTGGGCCGGTTGCTGTGGTCTGGGGCCGGGGGGTCCGTAGATTTTAAGATCCTGGCTACAGAATTCTCCTCCTGAGGCCCCACGTGTCACGGATCCAGGTGTTCGTCCGCGAGAAGCGAAACCGCCGCACACTCGCGCGGGTCCGCAAGAGGTGCACCCGCCGCGCACTCGCGCATGCGCAGGTTTACGCTCTCAAAGTTTACGCGCTCGCCGACGGCAAACAGGAAGCGCGCGTGCTTCGCGCGCTTCGGCGCCCGCATCGGCTTTGCAATCATCTTGAGGAGCGGGTGCTTCCCGGTCTCGCCGGGCTTCATGGCGATGAAGGAGTTCTTCAGGAAGTTGTCGGCGCGCCGCCCCTCCAGTCCGACCTCCTTGCGCCACGCGGAGAGTGCCCTCGCCGCGTCGCTCCACTTGCGGCCGTGGGCGTTCACAAACTCTACCAGCATGCCGCGTTCCTCCGGGAGCAGCGGGTCTTGGCTCAGTCCGGGGTCGAGGTGGTTGGTCCAGCGTTCCCTGACCTGCTTTCCGCATCTCGTTGGCACCTGGGTTGCCACCCACCTCCACCGCTTGATCCCCTTGCGCGTCATCGCCTCAATGAGAAGCAGGTCTTCCTGGACGGTCCAGGGCCCCTGGTTCATGACGGGAGCGTCGCGCAGCAGGCGGTCGAGCTCCGGGTCAAGGTCCGCGAGATCGACCTCGACGGGCAACTTCCTGTCCGCGCCCTTCTTTTTCCGGAAGAATGTGGTGAGCAACATCCCTCCACGCCGGCGTGTGTCGCCGACCGGAGCTTGTGTGCTTCTGGTACAGCATCTGCTGAGGGTCAGCGTCCGGGGCCGGGGGGTCCGTTCGAGGAGATCCGGAGATCCTGCCCGGGGAGACCGACGGTGTCGTGAAAGGGGGTTTTTAAGCTTATTTTGTACTTTCGCGTGTACGGATCAGGGATGTTGCGATCCGTTTCACCTTGGCGCCCAGCAAGGTGCGGATCGCGCGGCCGAGGTCCCACGCGCTGCACGAGGTTTCTAAAAGGAGCGTCATCGAAGCGGCGGACTAAGGCTTGTTGTCAAAACGTCCACGGCGATTGAAAATCTGAGAGTCATCAGCGCGCCGAGGGACATTCTGTGCAGCGTCGGCGGAGGAGGCGGCGGCTGCATGGAGAACACCACGCTGCGGTGGCAATAGAACTCCGCGAGGTCGGTCCCGAGGGCGGCCGCGAAGAGGGCGTCCGCTTCGAAGTACCTCCTTGTCGCCCCCGCAACGTCCGATTCGGTGGCGTACAGGCTGTCGCCCGTTGCCTGCTTCTGCGTCGCCTCCGCCATCTCCTTGTTCTTCTTCGCCTCTACGAGGTTGGACGCGAGGAAGCGGACGCGCATTTCCGCCTGCAGCGGGTCGGGGTCGGACAGCTGAAGGGTAACGTCTCCTCGCACCAGCCTCGCCTCGCGCGCGGCCAGCAGGCTTTCCGCGAAGAGGCCGCCGAACTCGGCCCCCTCGCTCTTCATCATCTGCTTCCTCCTCTCGTACGCATCCTGGACCATCGCATCGAGCCGCTTGAGAGCCGCGTCTCTGAAGCCGTCGCGCATCAGCTTCTTTGCCGGTTCATAGTTTTCCATGCGTTCGTCGCCGGTCATCACCTCCGGCAACATCACCACGGGCACCACCTCCGTCTGCCTCAACGCGCGCAGGTAGGCGGACCTCGCTTTCGTGACCTCGTCAAACTCGAAGTCCACGTCCGGCATCGCCTGGAAAGACGGTGTAACAAACTCCGGCGGCATCGGCCGCTTGCCCGAGCCGGCGACGAGCAGGTCGATCTCCCTGCGCAGCTTCTCGCGCGGTTCCACGACCAGCCTCGTCCTCACGTTGACGTCCGTCGTATCACCGAGCAGCGCTTTGGCAAACAGTATCTGAAGCCCCCGGAGCATGTGCTCGGAGGCGCAGTGGACCGTCTCAGGCACCCGTTCGCGAAGCTTGTTTCGCTCGTGCGCAGGTCCCAACCCATTGCGCCTCGCAACCAAGCTGCAGACGCCAGATGTGAGCACCACCTTGTGGGTGTCGCCGTCCGGGACCGCGATCTCCTTGCGCTCTTCCCCGGGTTGCCGCTTTTCGAGGAGTCCTGGCACGTCGACCGCCTCCTGTGTGACAACGCGCTCCACAATGGCTTCGAGTGCGGCATGCGGGAAGAGGGTGGCGCTGCGCGTCTCGGCGCCGGCGGTGGTGTACGAATTCTCAGCTAGACACTCCTCCTCGAGAACACTGGCTGCCTCTTGGCACAGGTCGCGCAGTGTGGCGCTGAGATGGTCCATGGCGACAGATTGTTGGCACGCGGCAAAATCCCTCATGTTGGTAAGTTCTCTCCGAGATTCCCAGCGCGAGGTGATCGAGAAGCAGCTCCGCCGCAACGTGTCCTGCATGAAGAGCTTCTCCGTCGAGGCGCTCCTGGAAGACACCGAGTGCGAGGTCGCGGAGGGGTCGGACGCCGCGGCGTGGTGGGAAGAGCAGCAGGCCAAGAAACAGAGAACGTCGGAGTGGCTGGAGGCGGTGCAGAAGTTTGCGGACGCGGAGGCGGAGCGGCTGGGCGGCGTGGACTTTGGCATCAAGGTGAACCGGCAGGTGGACGTCGCGCCGCTCGGCGACATGCTGACCACCTCGGAGGAGGAGAGCGACAGCGTGGAGTCTTCGGACTCCTCGGACCAGTCTGAGGAGTCGGAGGAGGAAGAGGAGTCCGACGGCGAAGACGCCGCCGCGGACGCGCGCGAAGACGCGAAAAACCTGGGAATCAAGCGGAGGCGGCTGGATGCCGCCCAATCAAGCAACCCGTGATGGCGTCTTGGCCGGCTCCTGGATCCCCGACCAATCTCGTCATCCAGTCAGGTACGGGGCGGCCATCGTGATTGCGGCGACTCCAATTGACGAAGAATTCTTCATGCCGCTGGAAAGCGGCTTCCGGACGAATGGGAGGGAGGGCTCCGGGGGGCGCCACGGTAAAACTCCACCCAAATTAGTCGAAGAATTCCCAGCGTGCACAGATTAGCCGTTTCGCCGCAATCGTGTGTTTAAAAGCAATCGCGATTGCCGCCGGAGGCCCACCGATTGCCAACCGGAGCCCTC
>Ga0115003_10001589_pt1 | contig 19641 bp, 16 predicted proteins | sample ArcticOcean_MG_C_7_FD_88736 | JGI IMG/M metagenome (GOLD analysis project Ga0115003, IMG submission 88736) | Marine microbial communities from western Arctic Ocean - ArcticOcean_MG_CB11_88 | ecosystem: Environmental > Aquatic > Marine > Oceanic | place: Arctic Ocean: Canada Basin | collected... | reverse complement strand
CTGGGGCCTGATGGAGTCGCTGCCCTTTGGGGGCCTCGTGGTGGTGACGGGACCGACGGTGGTTGGGCCGCTTGTTTCGGAATTGCGACTCAAGCCAAAAGTCGCGACGGTGCTTGAAGCAGAAGGCGTCTTGATCGATCCGATCGGCGCGATTCTTTCCGTTGTGATTTTGAAGTTGGCGCTCTCGGGCGATCCGGGTTCGCTTCTGCTCGCGCAGAGTGGTGCAGGGCTTGCGCGTATGGCGGCCGGCTCAATGTTAGGCGTAGTGGCGGGCTTCATGATAGCGCGAGCGCTGCGGATCTCTCGATTGTTGCCGGACGGCCTCGAGAACGTCTTCGTGCTTTCATCGGTTCTTCTGCTCTACGCGGGATCGGAAGCACTGCTTTCCCATAGTGGTGTGCTCGCCGTGACCGTCGCTGGCGTTGTCGTGGGGAATACTCGTTCGCCGGTCGAGCGCGATTTGCGGGAATTTAAAGATCAGCTGACGGTGATGCTGATCGGACTGCTTTTCATTTTATTGGCAGCGGATGTTCGATTCGCAGAAGTGCGCGCGCTTGGTTGGGCAGGTCTCGCGGTCGTGATGGCGCTGATCTTTGTCGTGCGCCCGTTTGGCGTTTGGCTCTGCACGCTCGGCTCGGATCTCGACCGCGGCGAGCGCTTCTTTCTGGCATGGGTGGCACCTCGGGGCATTGTTGCCGCGGCGATTGCTTCCCTTGTCGCCGCCGATCTCGAACGCGCCGGCCTTGAAGGCGGCGCGGAACTCCGTGCTCTCGTGTTTCTGACGATCGCTGTGACCGTGACTCTCGCGGGATTCTCGGCGGGCCCGGTTGGCAACTTCTTAGGCGTTCGGCTGCGACAAAGGGATACCGTCGCGATCTTGACCGCTCAGACGCTAGGGCTCGCCCTTGCTGAGGAGCTTCGGCGCGGAGACGTTCCGGTGGTCTTCCTCGACTCTAATCCTGCGGGTATTCGTCGTGCGGAAGAGGCAGGCTTCTCTGTCGTGTATGGCGATGCGCTTCAAGAAAATATTATGCAGAGGGCGCGCTTCGGGTTTGCGCGCACTGTGATTGCCTTAACAACGAACCGAACGCTCAATAGCGTTTTCGTGGGACGCGCAAAGGATCGCTTCGGGGTACCAAATGGGCTCGTGGCGACTTCGGATGCGGGTGGTGGTCTCGTTTTGGAACAGCTGGGCAGTGGCCAGGCTAAGATCGCATTTGACGCGCCCCATGATGTCGAGCGATGGGATGTGCGAGGGCGGCGCGGAGATGTCGAAGTCTTTCATTTCGTGTACGAGACTCCGGAGCGAAAAGAAGAAAACCCCGAGACGACGAGCTCTGTCGAGTCCACGGGGAATACAGAGCGAAGCGTGTTGCTCGCAGTTGAACGCGAGGGGCGCATGTTTGCTGTAGACTCCGCTTGGTCGTTCCTAGATGGGGATCGAGTCGCTGCGGCAATTCATCTTCCTGAGCGCGAAGACGCTTTTCGGGAACTAGCCACGCAAGGCTGGGCTGCGACACCGCTTGATGAGGCGCCCGGCGAAGAGACCGCCGGCGCAAAGGGCGCAGTCGCCCATGCTTGAAGGCACGCTTGCGCCCCAGCCGCCGAGATCGCTCACGCGCCATCCGGAGTTGTTGGAGGCGGCGGTATACGAGCGCGAGATCGGTGCCCCGATTGCGAGGGTGTGGGAGAACGTGTTTGACTGGGAGCATCTGCCTTGGCTCCACGACCAGGCTTTTGATTCGATCGAGCTTCGTGAGGCTGGCGAATGGGGTTGGCACGGGGATGTCGGATTTCCTGGAGGCGCTTCTTCCGAGATTGAACTTTCGGTTGACCACGAAGCCAGTTGCTATGTGGCCCGCACGCGATCGGGCGTAGGTGCGCCGGGAGAAATCTGGACGCATCTCAAGTCCAGCTCGAAAGACACGACCTCGATTCGAGTCGAATTTTGGGTGGCGCCTCTGCCCGAAGGGACGCCCGACGAGGTTCTCGGAAAAATTGGAGAGGCCTATCTGAAACTCTATGCGGGCCTTTGGGATCAAGATGAAGAGATGATGCAGCAGCGTATCGACGCCTCCGATCGGTGCCGCGAGACGGGGGCTGCGGATTCCGGAGAGATCGTTCCGCTGGGAGCGGTCGCGGCCCTGCGTGAGAAACTTCCCCTCGTTGTGAATTTTGAGGGGCATCCATTTCGGCTTGTCGACATCGAGGGTGAGCTGCTTGCCCATGCCACCGAATGTCCCCACTGGCTTGGGCCGCTTGAGTCGTGTGAGGTCGAGCGCGGCGAAATCATCTGTCCCTGGCACGGTTACCGCTTTGACGTCGCGACGGGCCGGAGCACGGACGAGCGCGGGCTCCGCTTGCGGCATGCGCCGAGGGTTGAAGTGGATCCGGCGACCGGGAATGTGCGTCTAGTCTCGTCTGCCTAGGCCGCTTCCAACGAAGGCCCCTCCTCGCGCGCGCCAGACGCGAAGAGGGCCAGCGGTGAGCATGGCGACCAGGGTGGGCGAGCCGCGAAAAAGTGCCGAGAGTGTGAAACTGTTCACGGTCACGATCCGGTTCAGCGCCGATGCCGCAAAGTCACCTAAGGAATGAGAGGACTCGACCATGGATCGCCGCGAATTGCTTGGAAGTGTTTCTATTTTCGCCTCGCTTGGTGAGAAGGAAATGGACACGCTGCTCCAGGCCACCACCATGAAAAAAATGAAGCCGAAGGACGTGCTCTGCCGAAAGGGCGATCCCGGGAACCAGCTCTACGGGATTTTGTCCGGCTCGCTCAAAGTGACAGCGACTGGAACCGACGGCAAAGAGGTCATGTTCGGGCTGATGGGCGCGGGCGAAATAATCGGCGAGATTGCTCTGCTCGATGGTGAAGAGCGGTCGGCGACGGTGACCGCGGTCGAAGGGACGGAGCTTTTGACGCTGCATCGACGTGAGCTGATTCCGTTTTTGGAAAGCCATCCCCGTGCCGCGATCTCTTTGGCGGGCGTGCTGGCCTCTCGCGTTAGGCAGCTGTCGGATCGCGCGGAAGATCGGCAGACTATGCCGCTTCCGGGGCGGATCGCGAAGCGCCTGCTCTCTTTGTCCCAAGAGTATGGGAAACGCCCGATCGTGGGCGGGCCCGTCGAAGTGCGGATGCCTCAGCAGGACTTGGCGGATCTCGTGGGAACCACCCGTGAGAGCGTGAATAAGCAACTGCGGGCCTGGGAAGAAGACGGGATTCTTGAACTCGGCCGAGGCCGCGTGGTCATCAAGCAGCCGGAGTCCTTGGGAGCCATCACGGCGACATTCGAGCTCTAGCCATTTTTTGATCCGCGATCCGCTCACGAGCGAGTGGCGTGGTCCGTGTTCGTTAATGTTAGGTTGGTTCGAATATTGCTTTGCCATCACGCATGGCGACGTTTCCTTTTGTGCCGATCAACTCGCGAGTTTCTAGGTCGGCAAGTAGGCTCGCGTCCGAGGGCGTTGTCGCGAGAAAACGCGCGTTAGTCGAGTCCAGTCGGCCGACAATGAGGCCCTTCTCGGGCGATCCGTCGCGACCATGTCCGATCGTATAAGTCTCGACCGTTGCATTCCCTTCGGGTGCCTTGTCGAGTACGACGGGCTCGCCGGACGAAGGCGCGCGGAAGTCGTCGTTTGCGGCTGCAGTCGGGGTCTCGGAATTAGGTTCGAGAGACAAGACAGAGGCGGAGTGCTTCGTGAGATACCAACCGTTCCCCGTCACCATGGCGTTCTTCGCGGCGCCCGCTTGTAATCGCTCGACCGCGGTCGCGAGGGAATGAAAGCTGTAGCTACTTCCGGGGCCACCGGCGTAGGGCAGGCCGCCTGTGATCGAGAGACCCCGCGAGTCTGCTTGGTCGAGGCCGAGGGATTCGCAGGCCATGGAGATCGCGATAGGGAAGCAGGAGTAGAAGTCGAAGAGGTCGATCTCTTCGAGGTCGAGGCCGGCGTTCGAGAGTGCGGTCGTATGGCAGGTCTTCATGGCGGGCGCGCGATCGAATGACGGGCGCTCGCTGAAATTCCACGGATTTTCGACAGCGAAGGCGCCGCCGCGCCAATAGACGCGCTTGTCCTGAGGAATGCCGATTCGATCCGCGAAGGCTTCCGAAGCAATCAAGGTGCCTGCCGCCTGCTCCGTGGCCATGACTGCGTTCAGGTATTTGGCGTAGGGGAAGAAGATCATTCGGTTGAGCGGGGAAGTCGTTACGAGTTCTTGCGCACTGCGCTCGGTCGGGAACCATGCGTGGGGATTCGCGGCAGCGACCTGCGTGAGAGGATGCATCAAGCTGCCCATGGACTGGGCGTGCTCTTCGAGGGATTGGCCGCGCGTGACGCGCAGCGCGTTTTCGAAGAGCGGATAGATGTTGATCGGCATGTCGAGGCCCGCGGCGGCTTCGAAGTCGTTATGCCCCCAACCTTCTTTGCCGACAGTCTCCGGCGTGCCGTCGCCGCCCATGGGCCAATCGAGTCGGCTCTCAGCTGTGCGCGCGAGATTGAGGCTCTTGATGTTATTCGCACCAAAAACAAAACCGAGTTCAGTTTCGCCGCGCACGATTCGGTTAGCGACGCCGTTCACTAGAGCGAGCGCGGATTCGCCGCCGTGATGGCTTACCCATTCGGTCTGGGGTTTTGCGCCGAGTGCATCGCCGATTAGGCGTGGCGCATTTTGCGCGCTCCAGCCGGCGATGGCGGTGAGTGCGATGGTGTCGATCGAACTGAGCAGCGTTACTGGATCGCTCGCGCCGGAAGCCGCCGCAGATTCCTGAGCGATACGGAGCGACATAGCGAGAGGACTTTGGGAGGTTTCTAGATTGACGTTGCGATGGGAGAGTTGAGAGGCACCGATCAGGACCGGGCGATTCGAAGACGAGGCTGAGGTCATATGCTGGAGTCCTAGTGCGGTGTGTATTTGCGGAGCTTGCGCTGAAGGCTCTGCCGATGGAGGCCGAGGCGACGCGCTGCCTGGGAGATGTTGCCTTCGCATTCGGCGAGTACGAACTCGATGTATTCGCGTTCATGTCGATAGAGGCTCTGGAATTCGTCTGGGATCGGAACTTCGCCTTCTTCGTCTTCCTCTTCGTGAAGCGCGCGCTCGACTTGATCGACGTCGGTCGGCTTCATGAGGTAGCCAACGGCGCCGAGCTTCGTTGCTTTGATTGCTGTAGCGATACTGCCGTAGCCCGTGAGTACGACGATTCGAGCTCGCGGCGACCGAGCCAGAATTTTTTGGATCGCATCGAGTCCCGAATCGGCCCCGAGTCGCAAATCGACGACCGCGAAATCCACGTCGAGGTTTCGGATCGCATCGACCTCTGCGAGGTCGCGCGCTCTTTGGACCGTGTAGCCGCGGTCCGTCAGCTCCGAGCCGAGGGTCTCGGCGAAGCGGTCATTATCTTCGACGATCAAGAGCGATCGTCCCTCGTTTTGAGCATCCACAGCATTAGACATCGTGGAGTCGGCCATCCTTGGGTCTCCAATCGGGCGCAGGAATCGTTACGGGCTTGGGTGTTTCGCTGGAAGAAGTGCTTGGCACGATAGGTATTGAGATTTTGGCGACAGCACCGCCGAACTCGCGATCGTCGAGGGTGAGCTCCGCTCCGATCGCCTCGGCCAGTGAGTGAACATAGTAGAGGCCGAGCCCGACTCCTTCTTGTTTCGTCGTGACAAAGGGTTCGCCGAGATGGCGTCTAACGACTTCGGGCCAGCCGGAGCCGCGATCTTGGACCCGGAGTTCGACTCGGGAGCCGTTGCGCTGGACCACGATCTCGACCTCGCTCTCGCGTCCACCGGACTCGATCGAGTTGTCGACCAAATTGATGAGGGCTTGAGAGAACGCGACCGGCGGAATCAGGACACGCTTCACACCGCGACCGTCGCCTAATACGCGGATGGTCGCATCTTCGTGTACGCCGGCGATGCTCTCGCTAACTTGGCGCACGAGGGGCTCGAGGTCGACGACTTCGAGGGAGAGCCGGTCCGGCTGAAGTTGACTGCCCGCCATGTGCCGCAGGATGTCGCCGCACCGGTCGAGTTCTTCGATCGCCGTCAGTAGGTCCGGATCTGCTTCAAGGTTGTGGGCGCGAGCGACGCGGGCGAGCCTGAGCTGCGCGGTATTAAGCGGGGTTGCGAATTCGTGGGAGAGGCCGGCGGCGAGGGCGCCGACTGCGCGGAGCCGATCGATACGGGTCTTTCGTTCCTGGGCTTCCGCGAACCACATCTTTAGCTGGTCGAGGGTGCTGGAAAGCCAAGCTGTCAGAATCCAGAAAACGAGGACGACGACGATCTGCGCCGGGAAAAGGATATTGGAGGGGACAAGCGCACCGGCAAGCGCTGGTGGGATATGGCTGTTGAACTGGATGACCACGAGGCTGGCGAGGAGCAAGCTGAAGAAGGCGAGGCCGAGGCGCCCTTGGAGCAAGAGTGCGCCTAAGACGGAATGCACAAGCAAAATAGGCACCATCGGATTCCATGCGCCGCCGGTCAAAATGAGCAGCGCCGACAAGCCGAGAATATCGGCGCCGAGTTGAATCATGAGATGCCCGGGGCTGCCACGGGTCCCGCGGCGGAGCGCGATCCAGGTGCCGGTGTTGAGCGCCGCGAGAGTGGCGACTACGGCGGCGAAGAGCGGGAGCATCGATGGTTCCAAGACCTGGAACTCGAGGGCCGGCGCGATCGTGAGCACCTGCGCGGCAATCGCGACCCAACGCAAGCGAACGACCCACGCGAGCTTCGCTGTGCTCTGCTCGGGGTCGGCGGTGATCGGTGGGTCGAAGAAGGATCGAAGGGTCTCGAGCATTTGGCTTCCGTGGATCAAAATAGCAGCCTTGGGAAGGGTCTCTGCGCGGGGCGTTGCCCCCGATTGCTGCGCCCGGCCAATCGAATGGCTGGAGTTGCTCAAGGCCTGCCGTCGGAGCGCCGACGAACTGGGGAGCCCGCGGGAATTCCAGGGCCAGCGGAGGATTTAAGCCGATGAGAATGGTCGCAAAGTACGCAGTCGTGGCAGGCCTCGCCGTACTCGTGACCGCCGCCAGTCCGGCTCGCGCCGGAGACTATCTCAGCGGCTTCGGCTTCGGGATTTCGGTGCCGGATGAATACCTCGTCCTCACTCAGGATGAAGTCCAGAAGAATGCCGACGTCTTTCTTGAGGACGACGGCGACGATCGCATGCGAGAGGTTTCGAGCACGATGCGCCGTGGAGTTTACGATCGCGTTCAGGCTGGGCAACTCGAAATTTTCTACCGAACCGAAGGCGGCGACATCGCCTTCGTCGACAATGTCAATGTGATGATGCAGAAGGCGCAGCTGCCGGCGAACGCGCGCCAACTCCAGGAGGTCTGCCAGATCCTCCCCGAAGAGTTTTCACGTTTGTTCGGTCGCCCAATAGGGATGGAGAATTGCGAAATGCGGGCCATCGCAGGCGGCTCCGCACTCTACCTCGCCTTCGATGGCGCTCTGCTCGGAACCAAGACGCTCCAGTATCAAATCCAGCGCAGTGACGGGATGATGCTGATCCTGACTGCGACATCGACCGAAAATAATATCCCGAGAATGCTAGGCGAATTCGAAGTCATGGTCTCTTCGATTCGCGTGCGTTAGGCAGACACGCACAAGTTCGTTTCATTCGCTCGCTACTCGTAACTCACTAAGCGGACGGCGGCTCGTGCGCGTCACCCAGCCGACCAGAGTGAGTGCGACGCCGCCGAGCCCTGCCGCGAGTCCCCACCAAATTCCCGTGAGCCCCATCTCGAGAGGGAATGCGAGGAGGTAGGCGAGGGGCAAGCCAATCACGTAGAAGCCGACTAAGTTGACAATCGCACCTCCCATGGGCCGCCCCATACCGCGCAAGAGCCCTGCACCTACGACTTGGACGCCGTCCGCGATTTGGAACGCACCTGCGATTGGCAGGAGCGTCGCGGCGAGTGCGATGGCGGCCACGTCGGGCGTATAGAGAGCTGGGAGCTCATTGCGGAAGACGATGAAGACGACGGCTGCGAAGGCCATCACGCCGCCGCCCATGAAGAACGCGACGCGACATGCGACGCGCAGGCCCGGTAGATCGGCGGCTCCGATCAAGTTTCCTGCGCGCGCCCCGGCCCCGATCGCGACGCCAAGCGGCACCATGAAGGTCAGGCTGGCTAGGTTCATCACGATTTGATGGGCGCCTAATTCAGCGACACCCATCCATCCGACCATTAGCATGGCGACCGTAAACGCGTTCGCTTCAAGGGCGAGTTGGAAGCCGACGGGCAAGCCGAGCGCGAGGTAGCGCGCGTATCCGGGCCACGCGAAAGATCGAGCATCCCATCGTCGCCAGGCACCTTCGTGGAGTTTGAATCGGACGATCCATGCCCAGAGGACGATCGGTAGAATAATATTTGTTATGCCCGTCGCGAGCCCGGCGCCCTGCAAGCCTAATGGTGGCACCCCGAGGTTTCCGAAGATCAGTACCCAATTCAGGAATACGTTCAGGATGTTGCAGATGAACATCACCCACATGCCCGGTCGCGTGAGCCCACGTCCCGCCAGGTATTGGCGCATCGCGATGAAGAGGTTGAAGCCTAAGGCGCTCGGCAGACGCGCCAGCATGTAGATTTGCGCCAGGCGTGCGACCTCGGGTTCCTGCCCGAAAGCCAAGAGAAGCGGTTCCGTGACGGTCCAAAGAAGAGCAAGAGGGATCGAGGCCGCAATGGCGATCACGATGCCGCGCTGCAATGCGAGTCCCGCGGCTTCGCCGTCTCCGCGGCCATGGGCCTGGGAAACGAGCGGGTCCATGCCTTGAACCATTCCATGGACGAGCGAGCCGGATGACCAAGCCCACGTCGAGGCGACTGCGACGGCTGCTAATTCCGCGAGGCCCACCCGCGCCACCATCATGGTGTCGATCACGCCCATCATCATCATGCCGAGCTGGGTAGCGGCCACCGGCGCGGAGAGCGCAAAGAGCCTCCGAAATTCTTTGCGCGTGCGGCCTTCGTCGAGAGAGGTGGTGGACATCGGGATCTCGGCGGCAAGCTCGGAAGATTCCGAGCGGCGTGGGGCGAACGCGCAGCGGTAGCCTACCCATCCTGCTCAGGTCGTGCGATCGTGCGCGTGAACTCGCCCCGGAGAATTTTTAGCCGATGTCTTTCCTGTCTATTTGTCGTTCCTCACGCCCTTCCAATCGCGTCATGGCGGTCGCTCTCATCGCCTTGGCGACGGGGATTCTCTTTGCGTCCGCCGCGAAGGCCCACGGCCCGACGATCGAGATCACGCACGCCGAAATGAAGCCCGCGCTCCTGAATCTCTTCGTAGGCACGACGGTCCATTTCAACAACAAAGAATGGATGCCCGGTGGGCACACAGTTGTGGACACGACCGGCAAGGTCGAAAGTCCGCCTCTTGAGAAGGTTGACGAAGGCTGGCACTACACCTTCGACGAAGTGGGAACCTTCGAACTCTTCGTGAAGCAGCACCCCATGGCGAAGGCTCGCATCAACGTCGTCCCGAAGAAGGACTGAGTGCTGACCCCGCGGTCCGCGCTACGAGCGACGGATAGAGCGAGGCGTGGGCCTTGGCGCGCTCTGCGCGCTGAAAGATCAGTCGCGAGTGTTGCCACTTCCGTTGCCGCCGATCGTCCCAAAGAAGTCGCCGACGTCACCGAACGCTCGCTCAGGGTCGAGCAATAGATCGTACGTCATTTGCGCAACGACGGGACCACGAGTAGGTCGCCCCGCTTCGCCCTCGGCGGATTCGCCATAGGCTTCGATGCGACGGTAAAGGGCTTCCCAGGTTTCTTGGGAATCGTCCATGTCGATCTCGATCGTGAGCTTGGCCATCGGACCTCCTAGTTGGGTGTGTGTCCGGGGAGGGGTGGGGCTCGTTCTCCTTCGTTCGAGTCCTTTTGCGCGGACCCGTTCGGCGGAGACGGGGGTCGAAGCAGCAATCGGGCACGGAACACCCGCACCCCAACAAACTACGGGAAAAACAGCGTTCCACAATGCAGTGCGCGGGCAACAGCACACCTTTTGGACTGGATTGGTTTACATACATGATCGTATAATCAATCAAAAAAATTCGTGATACGACTCACATTCGTTTCTGACGCCCCCTCAGGGAAATATCTTCCAACCGGATGGCGACTTTCGGGTTAGGGTGGCAGACATGACACACACGCCCTTCGACTCGGATGCTGCGCGAGCGGCCACTCAAAATTCACCGCAACTCCCCAGTGCAGTCTTCGCCAGAACGACCGATGCTCCGGGTATGAGCGAAGTAGCACCCGAAGTCAGCAGACAGGACCAGCCGGACCCCAGCGACGAAGTTCTCGTCGATCAAGCAGGGCGTCCGCTCGGTCCGCGTGCGCTCCAGACGCGTCGGAAGATTCTGGAGGCAGCGGTTTCGTTGCTCGCCGAGAAGCCGATGCGCGACATGCGGGTCATCGACATCGCGCGTCAGATCGGTTCCTCCCCCGCGACCTTCTATCAGTATTTCAAAGACGTTGAAGACGTCGTGCTGTATCTCGCTGGTCAGGCGAAGGAGGCCACTCCGATTATGGTCGACCTCATTGGCGGCGATTGGGAAGGCGAAGCCGGCTTCGAGCGCGGCAAGAAAATTTCCAACCTAGTGATCGATCACTGGGAAAAATTCGCGCCGGTTCTGCGCGCCCGAAACAACGCTTCAGATGAAGGCAATGCAGCCCTTCGCGAAGAACGCATGGCCGCCATGGTTCCGCTCGTTGATGCCTTTAGAGCAGCGCTGGAGCGATCTCAGGCGAAAGCCGCTGAAGCCGTTGATCCGCAGGACGGGGTTTGGCGAGGCGGCCCGGTCGATCCGTTGGTAGCGGCGACGGCACTGTCCTCGTGCCTCGAGCGCACCGCGATGTACCACGGGTGGATCGAGGATATGGGCAGCAGCCGCGAACAACTCGTTGAGACGACGGCGGCATTCCTGCAAGGCATGCTCGCCGTTAGGCGTTAGGCGCAGATAGGTAGGGTTAACTACTGCTGGCTGCTTCGCCGCGAGGGGCCTCGGTAGTCTCGAAGAGGCGCTCATCGATCGCGATGGGCGTTTCAGCTTTTAGACTCTCGAGATAGGCGCGGAGCGCGTCGTCACCGCGGCGGCGTTTGAGGTCTTGCCGCACGAGAGACTCGATTTCCTCGAGGGTTGGCACGACAGGCGGCTCGCGGTCGAGGACACGAAGGATGTGGTAGCTGCCGTTGGACTCGGTCGGCTCGCTCCAGATACCGGTTTCGAGCTGCATGAGCGCGGCCAGGAGACTCGGCCCAACGTAATCGCGGACCTTGCTCGGCGGGAGCATCGTATTTGGGACCGGCGACACTTGTCGATCCGCGAGATCGTCTTCGACGGTGTCAGGGGCATCGCCAGCCTGCAGTCGGAGGAGTGCTGCTGCAGCGCGCTCGGATGCCGGACCTCGGGGATCGCCTTCATCGCGACGCGGCGAGAAGTAGATGCGCTGCGCCTGCAAGCGGCCCGGTCGCGTAAAGAAGTCGACATTCTCTTCGTAGTGGTCCGCTATTTGGTCGCTGTCTGGCTCGGTGCTGTCGACCTCGGAGACGATCGAATCGATCATGCTAGAGGTCAGTTCGCCGCGGACTCGGCGATCGATGCCGGCGAGGCCGAGAGAGAGCGCGCGCTGGACGAGAAGTTCTTCGTCGATCATTCGGTCGAGCACTCGCCTGCGCATGGCGTCATCGATGGGGCTCCGCAGATCCCCCGCGACACCGCTCAACACGCGCTCGTAGTCGACACGCCGAATCTTGCGTTCGCCGACAACGGCTGCTGCGTCCTCGGGTAGCAGGGATGGATCAATCTTGGGTTCGAGCAAGCCGAAACTGGCGATCGCGAGGCCCAGGGCCGCTCCGACTAAAAGGAGCCAGGCGCCGCGTCCGCTGGTTTCTGGTGTGGCTTCGCTCACGATCGATCTCCCGGCGCGCGCGATGTCGCGCGTCCTCCCTCGAGGGGCGTCGAGCATACCGCAGCGAAATCGGCCGCGAGTCCTAGTGCCCCGCCGCTGCGAGTCGCGCGACCTTCGGCATGCGAGTAGATTCCCGCCTCGCTGCTGTCCTCAATCTGTCCTCGATAGGGACGGTTGCCAGGCTGCCGACCGCTGCGATTAGACCTAAGAATGGCTCACGCCCACGGAGTACTCATGTATCTGAACCTCGGATCGATTCTGCTTGCGAACGCGAACGAAAAGGCAAACTCCGTCGTGATTCGCGCTGGCGACCGTGAGATCACCTATCAGGAGCTCGATCGTGCGGCGCGAGGCGTGGCGACGAGTCTTCGAGCACGAGGCGTGTCGCCCGGCGACAAGGTGGCGCTCCTGGTTCCGAACGTGCCGGAATTCACGATTGCGTATTTTGGAATTCTTTATGCCGGGGCCACGGTCGTTCCGATTAACGTTCTCGCCGCTGCACCGGAAGTTACGTACTTCCTCGAAGATTCCGGCGCGCGTGTTCTTTTCGTACACCCGCTCTTCGAAGAGCCGGGCCGCGCGGGAGCTGCTTCGCTCGACGTCGATGTGATCTTAGCGGTTCCCGGAGATTCGCCGAATACGGTTGGCGGGATGGCGTTAGGTGATCCTTGCGATGAGCCCCATAAGACGAATCCTCAGGACACGGCGGTCATCCTTTATACGTCGGGTACGACGGGCAAACCGAAGGGTGCCGAGCTTACGCACTCGAATCTCGTGATGAACTGCGCGGTTGTTGTGCCTAGGCTGATGCCGCCCATGCCTGCCGGGGGCCATCGCGCGCTTGCGGCGCTTCCGCTCTTTCACTCCTTCGGTCAGACCGTCATCCAAAACGGAATGATCGCGACAGGGGGTTCATTCACGCTTCTGCCGCGGTTTACGCCGCAAGATGCTTTTGAGCTAATAGAGAAGGACCGCCTAACTATCTTCGCAGGCGTCCCGACTATGTATTTCGCACTTCTTCACCATAGAGGCGATCGTGCCTACGACGTGTCGAGCCTCGCGGCCTGCATGACGGGCGGAGCGCCTATGCCCCTCGAAGTGATGAGTGCCTTCGAAGAAAAATTCAACGTGCGGATTGAGGAAGGCTTTGGTCTCTCGGAGACGTCTCCGATCTCAAGTTTTACGGTCCCGAATAAGCCTCGGAAGGTCGGCTCGATCGGCTACCCGGTCTGGGGCGTCGAAATGTGCATCGTTGATGAGGAAGATAATCGACTCCCCGACGGCGAGCGCGGAGAAATTTGTATTCGCGGACATAACATCATGAAGGGCTATCTCAACCGCCCCGAGGCGAACGAAGAGACGCTGAAGAATGGCTGGTTCCATTCCGGAGATGTCGGCTATCGGGATGAAGACGGATGCTATTTCATAGTCGACCGCATGAAGGACATGATCTTGCGCGGCGGCTTCAACGTTTATCCGCGTGAAGTAGAAGAGGTGCTTTACCAGCACGAAGAGGTGGTTGAGGCCGCGGTGATCGGCGTTCCGCACGAGAGTCACGGGGAAGAGGTAAAGGCCGTTGTCGCCCTCGTTCCAGACGCGAAGGCGACCGAGGAAGAGATCCAGGCCTTCTGCAAAGATCGCCTCGCTGCTTACAAATATCCCCGGTTCGTCGAGATCATCGCGGAGCTGCCCAAGGGCCCGACCGGCAAGATCCTGAAGCGTGAGCTGCGCGACTGAGCCATCGCCCCCCGCGCGCATCCTCGGCTTTGTCCTGCGCTCGGCGCTTTCCTCGCCCCCATCTTGCTCCTGTTTTCGCTTTTTCTTCGCGGATTGTGACCGAATCTGTCACGCGTGGCCCTCATCTTGTGAGTTGTCGGGCGCACTCGTCCCCCAAACCCCTCTCCCCTAAAACGGAGGAAAAGGGTGCCCGGGGTCGGCCGTGTGGCGGAGGGCGGCACGTAGGGTCTGCGGGCTTTTGGTTTGGTCTCGGACCCGTCGCCTCCTGCCTTCCGCCATGCGGCCCGGCAACAGCACGAATGAACACGGAAAAGAAGAGAAGAGAAGAGAAGAGAGGAAACCGAGGTCATGGGCACGAGCACGGGCATGAATATGAGCATGAGCAAGCTGGAATCTGCAGGGACTGCTGAACGTGAAACCCGCGTACCGGCGCGTGCTCGGGCGAGCCGCTCCCGTCGCGCTTCGGGGCGAGCGCGTCGTGATGGCGGTCCTGCTGGATTCGGCGGGCGCCTTTCGAGCGCGCGCGATCGCCAACAAGTGCGAGAACGCAATGCGGCCGAGCGTACGCGTGTAGAAGAGATGCTCGCGTCGGCACCGATCGATGCGAAGCCGCGAATGCCTTTTTCGCCTTCCGCACCTTCTTCTGTTGAGCAGTCTCGGTCTCCCTCCAGTGCGTTTCATCTCCGAGCGCTTTCCAGCAGCCCGGAGGGATGTCCCGTCTGCGAGAGCGGCAAGGTTGTGCGGGACGAGGTATTCGAAGCGGGCACGACCCTGCGTCTATCGGAATGCCTCAATTGCGAACACAGATGGACGGCTCGACCTCGTGCACGATGGAGCGAGTTGGGTCAGAGGATGACGAGTCGAGGGGGAGCTCGCGTCGTTGCCAAGTCTGCCGAAAGAGGCGGGCGCTTCGACGCACAGGTCGCGAACTAGCGTCTCTGCTCCAAGCGTCTCTGCCCTACGCGTCCTTGCTCTACGCGATTTTGCTCTATGCGATTTCGAGCTTTCGCAGACTCTCTGCTTTTGGAGATTTTGGTGGCTCATTCAGGTGACGTGATAGGGTGCACCTATGCGCTTGCTTCTATATACGGGCAAAGGGGGCGTCGGTAAGACGACCACGGCGGCGGCGACGGCCGCGCTTGCTGCCCGACGAGGCGTTCGGACGCTCGTTCTCTCCGCGGACGCGGCGCATAGCCTCGGGGATGTTTTCGATCGTCCCTTAAGTGCGACTCCGTTGCCCGTTTCGATTGCGCCCTGCTTGGATGCTCTCGAGGTTGATGCTCGCGATGTGATCGAAGGCCATTGGGGCCAGGTTCGCGCGTACGTTGTCGAGCTGCTTCGGCATCAGGGAATCGACGAAGTCGTGGCAGAAGAGCTGGCCTTGCTTCCTGGGGCCGATGAACTCGCGACACTCGTGAGCGTTGAAGATCACGCAACAAGCGGCCAATACGACCTAATCATCGTGGACTGCGCCCCGACCGGGAGCGCGCTTCGCCTCGTCACGCTGCCCGAAGTCGCGCATAGTGGCTTCAAGTGGTTGCTGCGTTTGCAGCGCGCCGCAGCGACGATCGCGGAACCGATCGCGAGTGGACTCGTGGGGGCGCCGCTTCCGAAGGCCGAAGTCTTCGCCGAAGCCGAGCGTCTCCTATACAAAACCCTCGAGCAGTTACGCGCGCGATTGCTTTCGAAAGAGACGAGCATTCGACTCGTCGTGACACCTGAAACTATGGTGATCGACGAGGCGCGGCGTTCGCTGACGGACTTGGCGCTTTTTGAACTCGCGAGCGACGCGGTGGTGATGAACCGCGTCTGGCCCGACGAAGCTCTGCGCGAGGAGTTTTTTAGGGATTGGGGGAGAAGCCAAGAAGAGCGGCTGCGCGATGTCGAGACGCATTTCTCACCCATGGCTATGTTAGTCGCCCCGCTGCAGGCCGACGAGGTTTGCGGCTTCGAGGCCCTGGCTGCTCATGGCGAGGCGCTCTTCGCCGGGCTCGATCCGATCGCCGTATTGGGTACGCGCCCGGGGCTTCGCTTCGAGCGGAATAAGCAACAAGCTTCGCTGCGACTGCCCATGAATGGGCGGGACGCGAAGGGCGTCCAGGTGCTGCGGGTCGATGACGAGCTTGTGATCGGCGTAGAAGGTCGGAGGCGACGAATTTCGCTGCCGGCAGCCTTTGCGTCTCTTGAAGTCGAGCGAGTTTTCGTCGAGGGCGGTGAACTCGTTGTGACGTTCGCGAACGACCCCGATTTAGGAACGACGCCCGGTGAACATCCATGAGGGTCTTGCTTCATACGGGAAAGGGTGGCGTCGGAAAGACAACGCTCGCGCTCGCGACCGCGGTAGGCGCCGCAAGTCATGGGCATAGGGTCTGCGTGCTGTCGACGGATCCTGCACATAGTCTCGCGGATGCATTGGGCGAGCCTGTCGGTCCCCGTATGCGGGCGATCGCCGGAAACGTTTGGGCGCGCGAGATTCGTGCGCAAACGGATCTGGATCGTTCGTGGGAGAGTATTCAAAGTTGGTTGCGCGAACTCTTGCGCGAAGAGGCCGACGAGCTGCTCACGGAGGAGCTACTTGCCTTCCCCGGAATCGAGGAGTTGATGGCTCTGCGTGCGGTTCGTGAAGTAGCAGCGACGGGAGACTTTGATGTCTGCGTGGTCGATTGCGCGCCGACGGGTTCAACCATGCGAATGCTGCGCTTCCCGGATGCGCTGCGCATTTTCATGACGCATTTTTTCGAGTTCGAACGCAAGGGTGCGCGATTGCTGCGTCCCTTTCTTCGCGGGCTCGATGCGGGGCGGCTGCTTCCGCGGGAAGAGTTCTTTGACGCCTTCGAGCGGCTTTATGAAGAAGTGGATGACGTGCAAAGAATTCTGCTCGACGGAGAGCGCACGAGTGCGCGGTTGGTTGTGAATCCGACCCGAGTCGTGGTCGACGAAACCAGACGCTCCTTCGCCTATCTGTCTCTTTATGGTGTCGCTACGGATGCGGTCCTCGTGAACCGTGTGATGCCCGAGGCGGCTTCGGGTGGCTATTTCAGCCGCTGGATCGAACGCGAGCGTGAAGAGATGAAGCGAATTGAAGAGAGCTTTCCGGTTCCGATCCGGAAGGTCGCTTTGCGGTCTGCAGAAGTGATCGGAGTGCCGGCGCTTGAGGCGCTCGCTCGAGATGTTTACGGCGACGAGGATCCTGCGGCAATGCTGTCGACCGGCCGGCCGATTCGGATTCGACGTGCCGGAGGGCGGACGCGGCTTGAGATCGATCTGCCCGGAATTTCCAAGGAAGAAATCGATGTGCTCCTGAAGGGCGAGGATCTTCATTTGCGAGTGCGCGATGGGCGGCGCTCGATAGGACTTCCGGATTCGCTTGTCGGACGCGAGATTGAGCGTGTTAGGCTTCGGGATTCGATGTTGGAGATCACTTTCTCGGATGGCTGAGGAAATTGCGTCAGAAGAAGAGGCGGCTCCGAGTGCTTCGGCGGTCGCGCGACTACGTAGCCATCCGCGGGTGCATTGGTCGGAGAAGGACCTTGGTGATTGCCCGCGCAGGCGAATCGTGAGCCTTGTCCCGAGCCTCTCGGAAGCTATCGAGTTGTTAGGCTTGGGAGATCGGCTCGTCGGGGTCACCGAATATTGCGTCCTGCCCGAAGGGGCCTTTGATGGGCTGCCCAAGCTCGGCGGGACGAAGGACGCGGACGTCGAAGCGATTGTGGCGGTCTCGCCGGACTTGGTGATCGCGAACCAAGAGGAAAATACGGCGCGGGTCGTTCGGAAATTGGCGGAACACGGGATCGATGTCTGGGTGACCTACCCCCGTACGGTTCGTGAAGGCGCCGAATTGCTCTCGGAATTGGCGGATCTTGGCGCGACCGCCGCCGCCCGGGCCCAGTTTGTGACGCCTTCGCTCGAAGCGGTCGAGCAAGCGGAACGGGCGCGGGCCGAGTTCGCGCCCGGCGACCGACCCCGAGTCTTTTGTGCGATCTGGCGCGACCCGTGGATGACGATTGGGCGGGACACCTATATCCACGACATGATCGAACTCTGCGGTGGCCAGAATCTCTTCGCCGATCCGGCAAAGGGCGAGGCAGCGGAAGCGGTATCGGGTCGGGCGGACCGGCGATATCCGATTGTGGAACTCGCCGGGGTCGTGGCGGCGGCGCCGGAGGTGATTCTGCTCCCCGATGAGCCTTACCGCTTTGCGGTAGACGACGCGAAGGAGCTGGCCGCGACGGATTGCCCGGCGGCGAAGACTGGGCGCATCCATTTAATCGACGGTACGCTCGTGTCGTGGTACGGTCCGCGTATCGCTGAGGCAATTCAGGTACTTGCGGCGATTTTTCGATTCAATGAGCGTGTTGGTTGAAGCTTGTACGCACGTCTAAGGCTCTCTCAGGAGGAATTCTGAGGCCGTTCGCCGAAATCGAAGCAGCTCTGAGCAGGCCGCAGGCTCGCGCTGAGCATCCGGGGGTGGAACGGGGTCGGGTTGGTCGGCTACTGGTTCATCGTGAAACTTTGGCAACAGGCAACTTTCTCGTACCTCTCCAATTAAGACCGAGCGAATGCCTCCCGATAGGAGGAATTGGGTCTTGTGCAACTCCAGCGCAAAGCCTTCGAAAAGGCGTAGTGAATTGGTGGGTCCAGGCGGCGGGACGGTGCGGGAAGCGCAGTCCTACGAAGATTTTCGAGCGCACAGGGAGGTCCCAGGCGAAATGAAGACCCAACGATTCCATCGATTCGGGGGCGGATTCAGATCCAGCCTTCGAAGCCCGAGCGGCGGCGACAAGGCATGGGCTTTGATCGTGGCGCTGGGGCTGCTCGTGATCGCGCTGCCTGCGTTTGCGGCCGAGATCGTGGAGGTGCGGGTCGGGAAACATCCCACGTTTACCCGCGTTGTCTTCGAACTCGATCGCTCCGCCGGCTACCGAATCGAGCGTTCTGACTCGGCGACGGGTGTCGCGGAACTAGTCGTTTCTCTAGAAGCGTCCTCTATCCCGCGCTCCATCAAAGCTTCTAAATCTTTCATCGCGCTAGTCGAGGTTGAGCCGCAAGGCGGACGATCTGTAGTTCGTGTGCGTCTTAGTCAGGAAGGTCTCCATCTTAAGGAGATGATCCTGGCGAATCCGCCGCGCATCGTGCTCGATCTTTTGAACGAACCCCCCGCAATTGCGTCCGTCGCGAAGGCGAAGCCTGCGCCCGCCCCGAGCGAGCCGGGTACTTCGGAAGACGATGCGTTCGATGCAGTTGTCGCGCAGATCGATCGCGAGCCGATTCAGGAGGCTTTCGAGCCTGAGCCTGCACCGGTTGTCGAGATCGAGCCGGCGGACGATCTGTATGTCGCGAGCGTCATCGAAGCGACCGAGGCCGTTGAGGCTGAAGTCGTTACCGTGGCTGACCAGCCGGCGGACGAGGCAGAGGCGTTCATTGGAGATGATTCGCAAGCGGATCTTGCAGATGCCGCAGGTGTCTTTGGTTCGGCAGATACCCTTGGTTCGGCTGATGCTCTTGGTTCAGCAGGTGCTGGGGATGAACCGTCTACATCGACGCCGGTGGACGAAGGCTCGCGTGATCCCTATTTGGCTGAGAATGCCAGAGGGAATGCAGGCGCGCCCGGACAGGCCGAGCGCAAGCCGCGCCCGATGGTCGCCAAGTCGACTACGGACGATGGTGGCGATTGGATGACTTGGGCGTTGGTTGCCGGTGGTGCTGTTGTGCTGTTGTTAGGCAGAGGGTTGTTCCTTGCGCGACGCCGCGGTGCGAGTGATTCGGATAGTGACAATTGGGATGATGCGGATAGCGGCCAGGGCTTCGGAAACGAAGAGACGGCCGTTGCTGCGGAAGGCATGAATCCCTTCGCGGACGCCGATGAAGCCACTATGCTTGGGGCTCCTGACGATGAGACAATCGTTGCGCCCTTGATGAATAACGATGATGACGACGCGACGATCGTGTCCGTCTCAGATGAAGAGAAAGAGTCGGAGTCGGTCGTGTTT
>Ga0115003_10001583_pt1 | contig 19686 bp, 14 predicted proteins | sample ArcticOcean_MG_C_7_FD_88736 | JGI IMG/M metagenome (GOLD analysis project Ga0115003, IMG submission 88736) | Marine microbial communities from western Arctic Ocean - ArcticOcean_MG_CB11_88 | ecosystem: Environmental > Aquatic > Marine > Oceanic | place: Arctic Ocean: Canada Basin | collected... | reverse complement strand
GGCGCCGCACCGACCGTAACCGTCGCCAGCACGGTTACGTCGGGGTCGATGCCATCGGTACAAGTCAGTGAATACGTCGCCGTCGAAGGCGGCGTCACGAGTTCGCTATTGCCCGTCGAACTCTTGATGCCATTCCAAGCCGGGTCAACAGCGCTCGTTCCCGTACAACCTGTGGCAGCAGTCACCGCCCACGTGAGCGTGGATGACCCTCCCCCGGCGATCGTCGTCGGGAGCGCGCTGAAAGTAATGATCGGTGCCGCGTGGACACTCGTGGCGAACAAAGAAAGCAAACCAAATGCAACAAAGACACTGCGTCCTGCCCGACCGAAGGCCCGACGCGTCGCACTGGCAGCGCGAGCGAACGTCGTCCCGGCGTTCATCGCTGAACGTCGAACTTCATCGTCTTTTCGGGTGAAGTGATTTGCGGGCAAAATGCTCCCTGCTTGAGAACGCCCCCCAGTTCTTGTTTCGAAATTTTTGGCTTGTTCATTGGAAAGTTCGAGCGGAGATTTGACAGCGAGGCAGTCTTCACGCGCAATCGCTCGGGGGGCAATCGAATCGCGCGGCGCTGTCGATGTAAGGTCGTAGTATGCCATCGAATCACGCGCTGTGCGGTAGTAAAACGGGACTTCTACGAAGTTGCGCATTTATTCCCACAACAGAAACTCGCAAGTTTTCTTTTGAAATGTGCATCGCTGGAAGGGACTAGAGTGAAATCGCTCATGCTGTCTCATAAAAGAGTTAGTGACCAATTCAACCGGTTGGGTACTGACTTTTGAACAAGCCGACTTGCCCCTCGACAATGCCTTCGGAACCGTCCAAGCTGAGGTCCCTTCGCGAACAAAACCGATCACAGGAATTAGACGTTTGTCTCACCCGAGGGGCCTAGCGCGGCTTTTCGTACGCTCCGCGCTGCCACTTACAATATTGCTCAGCATCATCAGCCCGACGCCGGCCCTCGCCGACGCGAAAAGTGAGTTGCGTTTTCAGCAAGGCGTCGCAGCCTACGGCGCGCGCGAGTTCGGAGCCGCGCGCGAGTCATTCGACAATTTTCTTACAAGAAATCCGGACGACCCCACGGCGCTCCGTTATCTCGGGCTGATCAGCCGACACGAGAAAAAAGACGCCGAAGCGATCGATTATTTCATTCGCGCACTGCGGCTCGCTCCGACGGACGTCTTGACCTACATGGCGCTCGCGGAAACTCAGCTCAATGCGGAGCAAAACGTCGCCGCTCAAGACACACTGCGCACGGCTCTCACCCTCGCCCCGCAACAAGCTCGTCTGCATCTTTATATGGGCATCGCCGAATACAGGCTGCGCAACTTCCCCGAAGCCGCGAAACACTTCGACCGCGCCACCACCCTCGACGCGAACCTGCAACGCGAGGCCAACTACTACTCAGGCCTCACCCAGGCCATCCTGGGTAATCTCTATGCGGCCGCCGATTCGTTTACCGACGTGGCGAACAACTCTCCGACCCACCCGCTGGGACGTTCCGCCCGAAACCTACGAATCGCCATGGAGCCTGAGACGCCCGAAAAACGCTGGACGGTGAGTGCGACCACTGGCCTCGAGTTCGACACCAATCCGACGGTCGTCCCCAACGTAGGCAACGCCGATCCTGACGGGGCGGCAAGCCTGAGTTTTCGCGGTCTCTACGATGCGTACCGCGGCGGAGGCATCACAGTTCGCGCGGGCTACGATGGCTTCTTCCTCAAGCACTTTGCTGACGACGTCATCGACGAACAAACCCACGTGATACGCGGCTTGGCCCAATACGACTACCGAAACGTGCGCGGGAGCGTGCGATACACCGGATCGTTTACGCTTCTCGAATTTGACGACGCGTTTCGGGTGCTCAATACCATCGAACCGGCATTGAGCGTGCGCGCCGGACGCTGGGGGGTCGCGCAGGTTTTCTACCAAGCAAGCCGCTTCGACTTCATCGATCGAGCCGGGCAGCCCGCCTTCGATCTCGACGGCTGGCAACACAAGCTCGGCGTGGTTCAATCGTTCATTCCAAAGGACCCGTTCAGCCAACTTCGGGTCGGTTTCGACTGGAGCTTGCTCGACACCAAGGGGGACGAGTTTGCCAATATGGGCTTCAGCGCGAACGTTGGGGGCGGCGTCTATTTGCCTTGGAGAGACATTGAAGTTTCCGCTTTGTACCGCTTTGGCTTCCTCGACTTCAAGAATGACAGTGCGTGCTTTCCTACAGGGCGCTGCGATTCAGAAAGCGCCGTCGAAAACCCTGTGAAGCCCCAAAACACCGTCCACGAGTTGACGATCAACATAAACATTCCGATTATGGAGAGGTTGAGTCTCGATATTGCCGGTGCGGTGTTCTTCGAAGACTCCGATATCGACGAATATCGTTACGATCGCCAAATCGTGGGCACCTACTTGACCTGGGACTTCGGCGGAAAGCTCCCGGCGCGACGTCGCGCCGCAAATTTCGAAGCAGAGCGCTCTATCCTGCAGGAAGAAGAAGGCCGATTTCCGGGCGAATGATGTCGGCGAAAACGTTGTCGCGCAAACGCCTGGCGAATCGATCGCAGTACCTGTGACCGACATCAAGTGAAGGCAAGGAGACAAAAATGAGTTCGATTCAGCAACACGGTCGAAGTACTGGACGATGTCTAGGCCTTTCGATCGCGACCTGTTTGATCCTCACGATGGGTGCCCCAGCGGCCTTCGCGACAGACCTCACGGTTACGGGTGTTTCCGGTTTGCCTCGAGCGAACGGCGTGAGCCTTCTGATGCACGACCGCCTGAGCGAACGAGTCGAACCGATCGAACTCGAAACCAACCGCCGGTCCGGGGTATCGGTGCTGTATGGAGAATCGATCTCGCTCCAACTCGGGCCATCGACCAAGCTGTTGATCAACCCGGCCACCGAAGAGCGAGGCGAGTTGATTGAAGTTGTGCGCGGAGAACTGCGCACCGTCACTCGGCGCGACCGTTCGAAGAAACGTCCTGAGATCCACACGCCGACGGCCGTGATCCGGCCTTCTACTTCCGTGCTGCACGTCTTCGTTGATGCCATGAGCGGAGACACCGAAGTGACAAGCATTGAAAGCCGCGCCTGGGTGGTGAGCTCTAACCCCGCGCTGAAGCAATCGTCGATCTTGAACTCGGGACAGCAAGTCACGATTCGAGCGAGTCAGGCCCCGGGCTCGATCAGCAAATACAACTTCGATGCGGCAAGTGACGTGACGGGCTTTATGTCTGGCCGCAAGCTGCGCGAAGACGCCTTGGTCTACGACATGACCCGGGACGGCAAACTTGCACTTAGCCAGATCGCGTTGAACGATGTGCCTGAAAAAAGCCTTCCGTCGGTCGCGAGCCCCTTCCCCAATCCAGCTGGCTTGGGCTGGCAGGCCACGTCTGCGACGCGGGACTACAACATTTGTGGCAATACCACGCTATGCAACCGGTTCGATGGTGTGCCGCAGGCGGCGCCAGCCTTCGAAAAGAAGTGCGGGCCGATCATTGGGGAGCAGTGCGTTAACTAGCGCGCTCTCGAATCACGGCTTCGAACAAGTTCACGAGACGCGCAACGGAAGCGTCCCAGGTAAACGCCTTAATACGAGCGTTGCCCTTGCGCACGAGATCCGCGGCCACGCTTGGATCCAGTGCATGCTCGATCGCCACGGCAAATTCATCGACGCTGTCGTACGCCGCGAACAAGGCGGCGTCTCCCGCGACCTCGCGAAAAGAATCGATCCCCGACGCGACGAGCGGAATCCCTGCCGCCATCGCTTCTAGCAACGGGTGACCAAACGTCTCGAGATACGACGGGAACACGAACATCTGCGCACTCTTGCAGTACGACTTCACCTCTTCGTAGGGTACGCTCCCCAAGATGTGTATTCGCTCCGCTAGCGAACCCGCACTGGATCGAGCCGCTTCCATTTGCGCTCGGTATTCGATGTCGTAGTCATCCCCAATAATAATGAGATCGGGGAAGTCAGCCTCGCTCCTGCGCCCCGCCACTTGCACGTAGGCTTCGATCAAGCGGACGTAATTTTTATAGTGGTAGATCGAACTCACGCTCAAAATGTACGGACGTAGGTGACCTGTATGCGGTGCAGCATTCGACCACTGCTCAACGTCGATCCCGTGATGTATGACGGCTCGCTTGGCCTCCGGCAACCCGATTGACTCTCCGATCCAACGCGCCGAGTCTTCGCTCACGAACATGATGCGATCGCAATGTTTCGCCGCGAGACGTGCAATACGATTCAACATCACGAACCGCACGCGATCATACAGCGTCAACGGCGTGACCTCGCTGGTAAAAACATTTGCGTTGCGGAAGCTCGCAATGCTCGGACAAGGCATGCGGAGTGGAGCGACTTCGCCGACTGAAAAGAAAAGATCGGCGCCCCAATCCGCCGCAAGACCCGGCATCGCAGCAAACGTATGGAACAGACGTACGCCGACGTTGACCGTGGGCAGGTCAACGATTTCAAAATTGGCTTCACGCTCTGCGGTCGGAGTCAGGGATTCAACCAACCGACGGTTGCGGAGCATCAAGCGGATCTCAGCGTCCGGTGCGGCTTTGCACAAGCGCGGGATCACGTTGACGAGATACGTGTACCCCCCGCCAATGCTTGCCCCGGTGGCGTCGATCAAAATTCGGCGCCCTGTGAGCGCCACTACGTCGACCTCATCATGCGGCTCAATTCAAGTACTCACGCAAGATGATCAGCGCCCAGAGTCTCGACCAGCTGATGCGATTGGTTTCGAAATCGCGCTTGACCGCCGAGAGGCCCTTGGCGTTGAGCATCGGATGATCTGGCAAACTCGTGTCGAGAGCACCACTGCGCAGCCATCGATCGAAGGGCAAGGTGAAGCCCTGCTTCTTGCGCGCCCACAAGGCGTCGGGCACGGGCGGATTCACACTGCTACGCAATTGAAACTTGGCCGGCCCTTTGTGTCGGAACACGGTTGGCACCCGAACCGCCGCGCGAAAAAGTTCGCGATCGACGAGTGGAACGCGCACTTCGAGGGAATGGCGCATTGCGGTGGCGTCGGTATCGCGCAGGAGCTGACACTGCATGTACTGGCGAAGCTCAAGGGCGGAGATGCGTTCTTCTTCGGGCATGTCCCCCGGTCGTACGCGTTCGTTCAGCTCGCGACGCGGATCGCAAGCACTCACGGCGTCCGAATACTGCGGAGCGAGAAGACCGCGCACCTCATGTGGCGCAAAGAGTCCACGATTCGCGAAATACGCACCAGCCGTGTCATCGCCGTAACCGAGCACGCGCACGCTTCGCGCCTGGATCTTTGAACGCGAAACGCGTCCGGCTAAGTTCGCCGCCATGCGCAACGCCTGCGAACCGCCAGGCAGCTGTCCCATGCGGCGATGCAAGCCTTCGATCTGCGGAATCGACTGAAAAGTTCCGTAGCCACCGAACAATTCGTCGCCGCCAACACCGGACACTGCGACCTTGAGGCCGGCTTTCACTGTGGCCTCAGAAACAAGGAAGGTGTTGATGCCATCGATCGACGGTTGGTCGAGGGAGCGAATCGCGTCCGGAATGCGCTCGCGTGCCGCCTCGATCGTGGTTGGTATTTCATGGTGATCGGTTTTGTAGAGGGTTGCGGCTTCGCGCGCGAGGTCAGCTTCGTCCAGTTCCGCGGCGTCCATCGACAGCGTGATCGTCCGAATCGGTCCATCATGCAGCTCCGCCATGAGGCCCACAAGCGAAGAAGAATCGACACCTCCGGACAGGAACGCCCCAACCGGGACGTCGGCGATCATGTGGTGTCGCACGCTATCGACCAATGCTTCCCGCAACGCCTCGGCCGCTTCGGCGGCGTCCATCTTGTCGGGACTTCCGAACTCATCTTCGAGGCGATAGTAAATCTCCGGGCCAGTGACATTGCCTTGCGATACGCGCATCCACGAGGCGGCGGGCATTGCTGCGATCGCACGGTGGAGCGTGCGCGGCGGAGCGATGGACCCCCAGCACAGAAACGAAGCGACTCCTTCAGGGTCGATCTCGTGGTCGTCAATGACGCGCTTGATCGCACCCACCTCGGACGCGAAGACGATGCGCTTGCCATCGTCGGCATAGTAAAGCGGTTTGATCCCCATCGAGTCGCGGGCAAGGAACGTTTCGCGCGTTTCTGCGTCGTAGATCGCAAAAGCGAACATGCCGCGCAGACGATCGAGCAGCGAAATGCCCCATTCGCGGTAACCGTGCAGCAAGGTCTCGGTGTCACTGGTCGAGACGAACTCGTGACCGCATGCTTCAAGTTCTTTGCGCAGGTTTTTGTAGTTGTAGATCTCGCCGTTGAAGACAATGTGATAGCGGCCGTCGCGGGTCGCCATCGGCTGATGTCCGGATGGCGAGAGATCGACAATGGAAAGCCGTCGATGCCCAAGGCCGACTCGGCCGTCTTGGGAAACCCACTGGCCTTCGTCGTCGGGGCCACGATGTTGTTGGGCATCCCCCATCGCCTTCACGATTCCGGAGGAAACCGGCGGCCCCTCCCCATAGACAATGATTCCATCGATGCCACACATGATGGCCAGCAGTATAGCTTCATCATCAATTTACGTGCGACTCACGTGCACGATCTCGCCCTGTGGTCGGTTCCAGTCAGCGTGTAAACTCGCGGTTCGCTCATACAACCTTGATCGGGGCCCGAGATGTCGAACAACTATCAACGCGCAGGAATTGACACGCCGAGCTGGACCGGCAGAGCCGAGAACCCGTACTTGCGTGGCGTCTACGCATCAACGGTGCATGAAACCACTGCCTTTGACCTTGAGGTCACCGAGGGCGAACTCCCCGCCGACCTCGAAGGCGCATACGTCCGCAACGGCCCCAACGCTGTCTTCGAACCCTCGGCGCTCTACCACTGGTTTGACGGAGACGGCATGGTGCACGGTGTTTACTTTCGCGACGGCAAAGCGAGCTATCGAAGCCGCTTCGTACGCACCGACGACCTCAAGGCCGAAGAAGAAGCCCAACGCTCGCTATGGCCCGGCATCATGGGTCCCTTCGATTTCGAGTCCGGGCGGTCGATCCTTAAGGACACCGGCAATACCGACATCATTCATCACAACGGCAAACTGCTGGCGACTTGGTACATGTGTGGCGATGTCCATCAACTCGACCCGCTGACCCTTGACTCCCGCGGTAAGGGCGATTTTGGTGGAAAACTACAGAGCAAAGTTTCCGCACATCCGAAGGTCGACGCCCGCACCGGTGAACTCGTCTACTTCACTCTCAGCGACGAAGCTCCGTTCATGCGATACGGCGTGGTTTCGAAGGACGGTGAGCTGGTTCACGAGACACCGATTGACCTGCCTGGCCCGCGGGCCAGCCACGACCTGACAATCACCGAAAACTACACCCTGCTCCACGACTTCCCGCTTTTTCACGATGTCGAACTTCAACGCAAGATCGGGCACCGCGTCGCGCGATTTTTCCCCGAAATCCCAAGCCGCTTTGGGGTCGTGCCGCGACTTGGCGGGAACGACCAAGTGCGCTGGTTCGAATTCGAACCCGCCTATGTGCTCCACATGGTGAACGCCTGGGAAGAAGGTGACTGGATCATCATGGACGGATGCACCCAGCCCGACCCTTCGATCAAGCGCCGCAAAGAAGAAGGCGAACTCGCGTCGATGCTCGGCTATCTGCGCATCAAGGCGCACCTTCATCGCTGGTGTATGAACTTGAAAACAGGCGAAACCAAAGAATCGGATCTCGACGACCTGAACGTTGAGTTTTGCCTCCCCGACACCGAACGGTACGGCTCCAAGACCCGGTATTCCTATCACCAACAACTCCCCGTCGACGGATATACCGTTGAGTTTCACGCACTCGTCAAATACGATCATGAAGACGGAACGCGTACACGCTACGAGTACGGCGAAGGCAACTTGGCGAGCGAAGCGCCTTTTGCGAGGCGCATCGGAGCAAATGCGTCCGACGAAGACGATGGTTATGTCGTCACGATCATGACCAATCCGGGTTGGAAGGACTATTCGGAATGCTGGATCTTTCGGGCGCAAGAGATTGAGAAGGGCCCCGTCACCAAGATCAAAGTTCCAGCGCGCATTCCGCCGGGCTTCCACGCGAAGTGGCTTCGCAGCGACGAATTGTGGGCCAAGAGTTGAGCCCGAACTCGAATTAGCCGATAACCAACACGCCTTCTGATGACTGAATCCAAGAAAAAAACCATTGCACCGCAGATCTTCGCGGTCTCACCCGACGTTTTGCGGTCGCTCGCTTGGTTTCTGCTGCGACTGGCCGTTTCGGGTGCAGTCGTGACGTACACGATCTGGTTTTGTCAGGCTCCCCTTGAGCATCTGATTGCCCGAGGCGCGCGCAACTGGCTCGCACTCGCCAGCTCTCCCTACTACCTCCAAACCCTCGAACATATCGACGGCGCATACGCGTTTACCAGCTGGCTCGGACCGCTGCGGGGTGGTTTCAAACTGCCAAGCCTGCTCTTCACCTTTGGTTTTCCGATCGCGTACGCGTTCGCACTCCGGGGCATCTCGACGCTGCGCTACTGGCTGCGTGGCACAGTAGTCGTGCTCGTCTCGTACTTTGTCTGCGTCTTTTCAGTTGCAATCGTTAGCGACGCTCGGTTGACCGCTACGTTTTTACAGCTTGAAATCACCCTGCAGCCCGAATGGCGATACGAAGCGACGCACTTCGTTCAATACTACCTCTGGATGTTAACCGTACGCCTCTATCCGCTGCTTTCAGTGATCATTCTTGCGGTGGTCTCGGATCAGTTTCGCAGCACGCCACGCGATCACCCGCTGCGCGCCGTACGAACTTTCAACATGGCCGCCACGGTGTTGGTCTGCGCGTCGCTGCTCGTCACAGTCGGCTCGAACTCGACAATCAACGCTCGAATCGAACGCGTAGAGAACGAACCGTTCGCCAATCGACTCGCCCCCTTTGAAAAACAAAACCCCGACCTAGGAATGGGACTCTCCGAGCTTGGAAAGTTTCTCGAAAAGCAAAGAGACCTAAAAGGGGCACACAAGGCGTATCGTGCAGCCGTACCTCGACTGAAGGGCAGACCTAGAAAGCTGGCACGTAGATCTCGCGACCGAATTCACCAAGTGATCAAAGACGATCTACTCAAGAAGGCAGACGTCCGTCGAGCGCGCCAAGCAGCCGCAAAGTAGCGCGCCTTCCCCTTCCCTCGGATCCAGGTCGCCGAGCGCCTCGGCGTTTCGCACATGGCGTCCGACAACGTCGGCGCACTTTCGTCGCCATAAAGCTGGCGGATGCCGGCAGCGTAAAAACATTGCAGGTGCTCGGCCTCGTGTTCTTGGACAGATGCGATGCGGCCGAAATGGCTTGGACGATTTGGCTCGTGCTCCCGTCGAATCGACGAGCCTCCGCTTTGTCAAAATCGCCATCGACGACCACGGAGGCAATCATCGCACCGAGACCCTCTCCCCTCCTCTCCCCGAAGCGGCTAGGAGTCTGCGCAACAGACGGCGCACGCTCCCAAACGAGCATCCAATGCCGCTGCTGGCTTTGCGAAAGCTAGCTCTCGCTAGTTGCCGGACTCAGACATGATGACGTTCGTGAGCTTCCACGTCATACCGACGCGACGCATCACAATACGAAACTCGTTGCCGTAGTCGTTGGGCACCCACACCGATACGCGGTCTAACGAATCATGAACGACACGCGCTTCGCTCAGCAGATTGCGTCGCGTGTTGCTGTCGCCGTCGGGTGTTTGATTGTCATCCGGCACTTGAGGGTCTAGCAGCTGTTGACCCGCCACAAGCTTGGCGACACCCGCCGGCGTAACAACGGCGTCGAGGGCCTTATCGATCACGAGCGACGCCATACTCGTCGCAAGCGCTGCGAAAGGGTTGCCTTCGGATTCGCGACCGACATTCTTCGCCATCACCGCCTGCAACTGGTCCTTTATGTTCAGACGCAGAAGCGGAAAGTCGACGCGGTCGGAAATATCTTCTGCGTCACCAGATTCGAGTGCATCACGCAGGCCTTCGAGAGCGATATAGGGCGACGCAAAGGCAAACCCGCCCGCTAGCAGTAGAACCAAAATAAACCCGCCAAGAATCGAGCGCGTCATTTTGCCTCCAGAGTTCGAGAGATCGCCAAAGCACATTAGATGCCATTGCCGTCGAATCGATGCGAAAAATACGTGAAGCAGGCCCTGTACGCGACCACAATAGCTACCAGGTCAGAACAGCTCCAACTTCGGGGTACCGCACGAATTTCGCTCCCACACCCAGGAGATTCAGGACCAACACGCCGCGGAGGGCGTAGCCGTCGACGTCTGCATCGACGAGCGTCTGATAGGTTCCCTCCAAGTGAAAGAACGCGGCGGCGGGTTGGCCTTCGATTCGCTGGTCGAAGTTGCTGAAAGACTTCTTCGGCTCGTCGTCCGACGACCCAGGTTCATATTCGAAATCCTCATCGTCGGACGAATCATCGAAGTCATCGCTGTTCGCAGCTTCAAATTCGCCGACGGTGTCCTTGGCGACGGCCGGTCAACCCACTGCGAGCCCCATGGCAGGGGGCAACATCAGGGCCGAAGTCAACCTCATCGCGACTACATCCAATCGCGTACGTGATCGAAGACCTGGCGGCGCGCGAGCGATTACGCTTTCGATCCATTTCAGGCTCTAGCGGATCGCACGTCATCCACATGGCTCTAAATTTCCTAGCCTCGCCCGTACCGTCTTCGCATCTTGGTCCATGAGGCTGCTAGTTCGCCGTGGAAGATCGATTGACAACCCGCGTCATGAGTTGGCGAATTTGGCCAGTCCGCTCCAAATATTCGAGCACAGCTTCAGCGATCATCGCGTGCCGGAGAGCTGACGGGTGTTTGTCCTGCGGGCCGACAACCATCTCAGGTGACCTGACTGATTCGATTCCGCGTTCGCTCATGGAACGATTCGTATGATTTAATGCCGAAAACAACGGGATGCCGATCGGCTCCGTGATCAGCCGCAACGCTTCAACTCGATCTCGACGATGTGTGACGGACATGAGCAAGAGTTCAAATCCATTTCGTCGACTCAATTCATTGATACGATTCATCGCAATTCGTACGCCCTCGACCCCGACCATGTACCGGTACGAATCGGGCACGAGATGGCTGCCCTTGTAGGGCCAGTTGAAAAGCTGCGCGGCGGGACGCGACCGCCCAAACAGGAACTGGATCAAGGCGCTCTCAGAGAATCTCCATGGATCCCTCGATTCCAGTAGGAAATTGGGGAGAAACATGTCGTTGCCCACATACCCAACGATAACGAGGTCGGGGTCGATCTTCAGTCCTCGAGATTCGAGCGTCGAGGCCTCCATCGCCGTGTTGTAGCCCGGCACCGCGGTATTGATCCCTTCCCAGTTCACGTCAGAGTATTTCTCATTGAGCGCTTCAACGAGTCGTTCGAGATAAGGCTCGTCATCATGCACCCCCCAGCCGAACATCACTGAGTCACCCAAGCCCATGATGCGGACCGTCCTCTCCGGCTTGTGTTCGACGCTGGGTGCCCCGCGGTATCCTTCAGAATTGGTCCGCAAGTGCTTCCCCTTGAACGTAGTCGATACGCTTGGAATCAATTCGTAAACCACCCCAGGCCGCGCAGAAGGGCGCACAATATCCCCCAAACCAACTTCGCGATCGACAGGTTCTACGAACATCGTCTGACCGCTCAGTTGCTCAAGCCCGGCCTCTTGATGCCAGGCAAACCAAACACGGAGACCGACCTCCAGTACCACGGAACATAGAAGTGTCGACAGCACAAACAGCCCCAACCGCGCCAGTCCTGTATTGATCGAGGGCCGTTGGCTTGGGTTCGATCGACCAGACGGAACCGAGTGCTCAGATCGATTCGATTTCATGTTCGCTCCAATTCACCCTTGAGTTCTTGAGTGGCCGCGAACAACTTTGGATGACCGGGTTGAAATTATGGCCGCGTCTGGGACGCGCTGCGGTCGAGAGCCAACCGTTCGCGCATCCGTGCCGCGCGTTCGGGAAATAGCTCACGCACGTCATTCTCCTCCGATGGGTCCTTGGCCAAGAAGAACAACTGATCTTGCTGCGGCGCGTTCGCTCGCATGTTTGCGATCCGCACCGCTCGCTTTGGCCTCGCGGTTCGAATGTCTGGGGGATCAGCACGTTCAACAAGCTTCCAGTCCGCCTCGCGAATCGCGAAGGAGGCATCACCGGCTTGCAGCACGATCCGGTTTCGCGGGGGTGGGCCTTGGGTTGACTCTGTGAACGCGGCCAGCATGTCGAAGCTGTCTTCGGCCGCTCCGTCGGGCAGCGGGACATCCGTGATTTGCGCAAACGTCGCGAGTAAGTCGGTGAGCGAAAGAATCTGTTCGCTCACCGAGTCTTCGGGCACCTGTCCAGGCCAGCGCACGATAAACGGCACACGAAAGCCACCTTCCCAGACGTGGAGTTTCCCGCCGCGCAGATCGCCATTCGGCTTCAACCCCGAATCCATGGCCTGCACATGGACGGGGCTGCCCCGATTGATGTCCCCCCCGTTGTCGCTGGTAAAGATGACAAGGGTGTCTTTCGCGAGGTCTAGCGCGTCGAGTGTCGCAAGGATCTGGCCAACCGAAGCATCAACTTCATGGATGAAGTCACCGTACTTGCCATACGGGCTGCCGGTGAAGGCTCGGTTGGGGGCGATCGGCGTGTGGACGGCGTTCGGCGCGAAGTAAACGAAGAAGGGGTCGGCGTGATTCTCGGCGATCCAAGTCGTCACTCGCTGGGTGATGTTCTGCATGATTTCGTCCGTCTTGAACGGAGCCACGATTCCGCTCGTCTTCGCATTGGCACCGAAGCCCGAGATCGAAACCGGCCGACCGGGTAGCTTGCCCATCAGTTCTTCGTTTTCGATAAACGAATGGGGGCCATTGCGCGGGTTGGCGGAGAGACCAAAGAAGTAGTCGAAGCCGATCGACCGCGGGCCCGGCACGAGCTTGGACGCCCAGTCGGTGCGTCCTGCTTCAGATCCTAGGCCGAGATGCCACTTCCCGATCGCTGCCGTTCGGTATCCCTGGTCCTTGAGAAGCGATGCGATCGTCAGGCGATCGGTTTCGATATGAAGCGGAGCATTCGAGCTCAACACCATGCCGTCGTTCACCTTCGATCGCCAAAAGTAACGGCCGGTCATCACGCCGTAGCGCGTCGGTGAACAAGCCGAGCTAGGCGCATACGCCTGCGTGAAGCGGCGCCCTTCCCGCGCCAGGCGGTCGAGATTCGGGGTCTGGATGCGCGGTTCGCCGTACGACCCCAGGCTCCCCCACCCGACGTCGTCAGCCAGAACGACAATGACGTTAGGCCGGCTGCTGCGATCCGCAGATTGACCGCACCCGACTGAGAATAGGGCCAAGACTAGGGAAACGCAGAGCGCAAAAAATCGCATCGTGGCGATCATATCGAAATTGGATCGGCATCGCGCGCGATGAAGAAAACAGGAGCGGAACAACCGCCGGCAATCTCAAACAAGAACAGAGGCACGAGCGGATGTCTACGACTCCATCGCGCGGTTCCACAATCCAAGACGAGCACGAAGAGTTGAACAGCGCGAGGGCGAAGAAGCCTTTATCCAATCGTCCGTGAAAAAGGCTTCGCTCTCCACACGCTTCCGTATTTCATGCGGTGAAGCCGTGTCAGCTTCGCGACGCCGGGATCACTTCGTAGCCGGGTTCTTCCGGTTCATCGTCGGTCATCTCCGCGGGGAATCCCGGAGCAAGGGCCTCGACGCCAACGGCCTCTTCGAGCCGCTTGATGATATTGGGTGACACTTCACGGCTGCCATAGCGCGCTTCACCGTCCTTAAAGATCTCGACCAGTAACGGTGACACCTCGAGCGGCACGCCGTGACGTTCGGCGATCGACTGGAAGATGCCGATGTCTTTGCTGACCAGATCCATCGTGAAGTTGATATCGCGACTGCCATTCAGAATGACTTGGCTCTCGGTCTCGTGCACGAACGAATTGCCCGATGAGATTCGGATGGCCTCATAGGTGGTGCCCAAGTCCATCCCCGCCATCTTCGAAGTCACGAGTGCTTCGGCCAGCGTGACGAGGTTGGCCGTGGCGAGATAGTTGGTCATGACCTTGAGCATCGATGCCGATCCAAGCTCGCCCGTGTGCAGGATGCGCCGACCCATCATGGTCAAGACGGGCAGCGCTCGCTCGAAGGTCGAGCGTTCACAGCCAGCGAATATCGCAATGTTTCCGGTCGCGGCCCGATGACATCCTCCCGAAACCGGACAGTCGATCGGTTCGCCGCCTGCTTCGAGCACCTTGGCGCCAAGCCGTCGCACTTCGGCTTCGTCGGTTGTACTCATTTCAGCCCACATTTGGCCGGGCTTGAGCGCGGACAAGATGCCGTCGTCGGCTTCGAGTACTACCGCGCTGATTGCCGGGCTGGGCAGGCACGTGATCATCAGGTCAACCTGTTTGGTCATCGCAGCCGGCGACTCACCCCACGTTGCCCCCGCATCAAGCAGCTGCTGGGCAGCGGACCGGTCGAGATCTCGAACCGTCAGGTCCGTCCCGTTACGCAACAAGCTGCCGGCGAGCTTCGCGCCGACATTGCCAAGACCGATAAATCCAACCCGCATGGTTCTCCCAAGACGTTTCCTAGAGCGCCTAAAAGGTAGCCGACCTCAGGGCACCGAAGACCGGATTGTCCCTACCTCACCCGCATCTTTTGCACGCGCCACGACGACGATCAAAGAGATGACCTGATCGACCTCGCGGCATTCGCGAAGCGCTGGCGCTGCAACAGAGCCTCGTCTCCGGGATTACCAATTCACAGACCCTGATTTAACATCCCGCCTCCGTCAGAATTTTGAGCAACATTGAGGCTTGTTTATCCGATGCGCGAAGGCAACCCAGGAGGTCGCCGTTGCACCCGCGTAGGCCGGATCACGGCTGCACTCTAATCGGACCCAGAAAATATTTCGCGGACCCTGATTATCGTTCGCTTTGGAGCGATACTTTGGCTTTGACGCGCAAGAGTCGAAGTCAAAGGTGCACTTGGGCCTGCTCGCTGCGGTTAGTTGGGCGTTGCACGAGAATCCAAGGATTCCGGACTCTGCAGAAGTAGGAGCGAATTAGGAATGCGTCATCAAAGGAAGTTGACCGCTTGACTTCAGCGACAAAATCAAACTGGATCGTGTCTCCTCGTTGGGACATTACGTGGATGTTCAGCGGACTGTGGGCTCCCGCCCTAATTGCGCTGTCCTATCTCATGCTTTCGGACGAAATGATCCCGAAAGAACCGATCAACCTGTGGCCCCGCCTGACCGTTTTCTTTCTAGCCCTAGGCATTCTGCACCGTATGAGTACGACGTACGCAGTGCTCTGCACACCAATTTTGCAGGACGACATTAAGAAAAACCCGAGGCGATACATCCAAATCCCCCTCGCCATAGTCATGGGTTGCATGGGCCTGTCGACCGCCTTCGCCTTTCACGCATCCCTGACATTTATCCCGGCCCTCTTTGGAGAAATCGCGACGTACTTTGTGCTTGCGTACATCATGATGGTTTGGGAGCTGTGGCACTTTTGCGCCCAAGAGTTCGGCGTCCTCTCCCTATACCGGATCAAGGCGAAACAGTTTGCCCCAGCCGACAAGAAATTTGACCGAGCCTATACCGTCCTTTTGATGATGATCATCAATCCAGTTCTTTTCTTCGCTGCGAGCTTCGCTGAGTATCACTACATCTTGCTCCACAGCACGAGCTTCTCGCTCCAACGCGGCGGAATCATCGACGATGTGGCACTCGGCGCAATTTCCTTCAGCCTCGTGATCATCTTGAGCGCGATCATCCGAGAAGTACGACATCCCAATCATTCAAAGCACAAGATCGCGGTCTACATACTCATCGGCGGTCACTCTTGGCTCGTCTATCTCTTTCCCAACGCGATGGGTCTCTTCTTCCTTTCCTACATCTTTCACCACTGGATGGTTGCCGTTGGTCTATTCAACCGAATCGTGATCAACTCCTACGATGCGCCCTCTGCGATCAGCGCCGCTCGAACCTACGTGATACGTGTTGTACCGGTCGCGCTCATACTGGTCGCGTTTTACTTAACCTTCGGGCCCTACGACAAACCCAGCTTTCTATTGCCCCTCCCGGACGCCACAACCTATGCCCGCGTCACAGTTCTAGGACGCACATTGATTGGCCTCACGATCGGCGCTTTCTTCGCGCTCAACTTCTTGCATTTTTACTACGATCGATGCCTCTACCGATTTAGCGAACCCTCGGTCCGCGAGAAGATTTCGCCGCTGCTCTTTGGTACTTCGGGTGCGAACCGCGCCGACTCCGAAGGCAGTCACCAAGATCGGGACCGCCTTCGGAAAAAGGTCGATTATTCCGGGTAGCCACTCTCCAGGCTCCGAGATCACGAGCAAGACTCCGATGCAGAACGTCGCGATAGCGGTCATCGACAGAGTCAAACTGTTGTTCTTGGAAATATAATTCCGTTTTAGACCAAAATGATCTGAGCGGCACCTCAGTGCCACGAGAGCATTCGCGCACTCGAAAATCGACACATGATGGGTCCATTCGTGTTGCGTATTGGGTGCCCGCTCGCCGCTTGCGCCGTGTCTCAGGTTCTAAGAAAAGACCCCACTTTTCTCGAAACCAACGGCCTCTTGGCCAAATGCCCGCAAGCCCCCTCCATTGCTCAACAATTTCGCACCCAAGCCCCTGAGAGTTTTCGACCTTTCGGCTGAAGTCGGGGGGCTAGGGGAGCTAGGCCTGCTCCAAAACCGTGGATTCCCACAGCCAAGATCCGGTTTTCCTCCGATACAAAGCCACGCTCGAAGGTCATAGCTTGCACCTCGCGATCGGCACTGAAGCTGGTCCGCCAAAGAGGATCGACGCACACCACGTCGAATGATTGGAGGGGGGAATCATGACCGCACCATTCGAGTCGCGAGACATCGAGGTTGCACGAGAAACGCCGGAAGATAAGCACCCGGCGGCACTTTACCTGGCACAACTTGGTCTCGGTTCGAGAAGGACCATGAACGAGGCACTTCAGAAGATCGCCCGCTATCTCTCAGATGGACGATGTGACATGCGATCTCTTCCTTGGAGTGCCCTGCGCATTGAACACACGTCTGCTCTGCGGAACCGACTGGCGAGTGATCTCGCGCCGGCCACCGCCAACAAGCACCTCGCCGCATTGCGTGGTGTTTTGAAGCAAGCCTGGCGCTTGGGTCAGATTTCGGCAGAAGACCATCAGCGTGCGATCGACTTGCCCGCAGTCCAAGGTCCGTCGCCGCGCAAGAGCCGCGCCCTTTCCCAGAAAGAACTTCGGGCCCTGGTCGCAGCATGTGAGCGAGACCGCTCGCCCGCAGGCCCGCGTGACGCCGCCTTGTTCGTCCTGCTCTTTGGTGCCGGCCTTCGCCGCGCTGAAGTGGCGGCACTCGACCTGTCGGACTTCGATCGCCGCACGAACACAATTTGTGTTCGCGGCAACGGCACTCGTGCACCGCGCCGCTTCACCGCAAACCGCGAAGGCTTGCTCGCCCTCGAAGGTTGGCTTGCACGACGTAGTATTGCCCCGGGCCCGCTCTTTAACCCGGTCAACAAAGGTGGACGCATCGAGATCCGCAGGCTTTCCGAGCAGGCGATCTACGTCGCTTGCCACAAACGCGCCGCAGAAGCGGGCCTGCCTCCGGTCAGTCCCGAAGATTTGCGTCGATCCCTAATCGCTTCGAAGTCGCACACTGCGGCTCCGCGCCGAATAGAACCCATAGTCGCTCCGCCCCAAGGCCCTATCGCGGCGCCTTTGGCCTAGGCGAGGACCGAGTTCGCCGGTCGTCTTGGTGTCGCAAGATGCGTGGATCGGGTGATTCAACATCTCGCACGGATCCCTCTAATTTCCACCCCTCCGGTGGGATCGCACCGAGCGACCCGGCGGTCTTCGCGACCGCCGTTCATCGATTCGAACGCGCAATTCACCCGTTAGAAGGCGCGCAGGGTCGAGCGTAATTCAAATGTGAATCGCTTGACCGAAGGCTTCGAGCACGGATTCGTGGAGTGCTTCGCTGAGTGTCGGATGTGGAAAGACCGTGTGCATCAGTTCGACTTCGGTCGCTTCGAGTTGCATTGCGGCGCTGATATTTGAGATCAACTCCGTCACGCCGTGTCCCACCATGTGGGCACCCAACACTTCGCCGGTGTTCGCGTCGAAGATCGTTTTGAGCATGCCATCGTATTCGCCCATCGCAATCGCCTTGCCGTTGCCGCGAAACGGAAAGCGGCCAATCTTCACTTCGCGCCCCAATTCCGTCGCACGCGCTTCGGTGATGCCAATGCTCGCGATCTGTGGCCGGCAGTAAGTACACCCGGGGATACGCGAGGCCATAATAGAATGAAGGTTCGGCAAGCGAGCGATGCGTTCGGCTGCGAGAATCCCTTCGTGGGTCGCCTTGTGGGCAAGCCAAGGCGGGCCCGCGAGATCGCCGATCGCATAGACGCCCTGCTCTCCCGTCTCGAGCCATTCATTCGTGACGACGTGACTCCGGTCCACCTCAACCGCAGTCCCTTCGAGCCCCAGCCCTTCGGTGTTGCCCACGATTCCAACCGCCAACATCACACGGTCGACTTCGAGGGTTGTTTCTTCGGCGTCGCCGTGACGGATGTTCGCGCGCATCCCCGATGCTGTGCGCTCAAGGTTTGAGACCGTGCTGTCTGTATGAAACGCAACGCCTCGTTTGATGAAGTTCTTCACGATGATGTCGGCGATTTCGGCGTCTTCTACCGGCAAGATCTGCGGGAGCGCTTCGACCACGGTGACGTCACTTCCGAGATCAGAGTAGAAACTCGCGAACTCCATCCCGATCGCACCGGAACCGACAACGAGTAAAGAGCCTGGGATTTCCGACTGCATCATGGCTTCTTTGGAAGTCCACACGCGATCGCCATCGGCTTCAAGCCCGGGCAAGCTGCGTGGACGCGCGCCCGTCGCCAGAATGATATTCGGCGTCGACAAGGTGGCGACCGATGCGCCTTCCCTTTTGACTTCGACGCTGCCGGGCCCCGCGAGTCGTCCAAAGCCGTCGAAGACCGTCACCTTGTTCTTCTTCATCAAGCTTTTGATGCCGGTGGTGAGCCGTTTTGAAACTTGTCGAGAGCGCTTCACCATCTGACCCATGTCGGCGGTTGGCTCTCCGGCATTCACTCCGAATTCCTTCATGTGGTGCGCCAGCTGGAACACTTCGGCGCTGTGGAGCAACGCCTTTGTGGGGATGCATCCCCAGTTCAAGCAGATCCCACCGAGGTGGGTCGACTCGACCAGCGCCACGCTGAGCCCCAACTGGCTCGCACGAATCGCCGCGGGATAGCCCCCGGGACCTCCGCCGATCACAACTACGTCGAAGCTCGTTTTTTCGTCGCCTTTGCTCATGGCTGACGCATCTCCTGTTGGGGGCTCGGTAATTTGAGCTCGTGATGGTTGGAGCCACCTGACTCGCGGCGGCAGAGCATAGCGCCGGGCTCAGCAGAACACGGCATTCCTTGTATGATGAAGCGGCGCCGTACAGATTTTTCAGGCGACGGGAGACGACTCGAAACTTATGTCCATGCCGCTGACGACAGTCCCTACGGTTCCCTGGAGCCATTGCGCATGACGAGTCTGGGCCCCTTGGCGGGGATTACGATT
>Ga0115003_10001578_pt1 | contig 19705 bp, 22 predicted proteins | sample ArcticOcean_MG_C_7_FD_88736 | JGI IMG/M metagenome (GOLD analysis project Ga0115003, IMG submission 88736) | Marine microbial communities from western Arctic Ocean - ArcticOcean_MG_CB11_88 | ecosystem: Environmental > Aquatic > Marine > Oceanic | place: Arctic Ocean: Canada Basin | collected... | reverse complement strand
TTGGCGAAAGAGGAAAAGGGCCAGCGATGCGAATTCCTTTGCCGTGGGAGACGCGAGCGTCTTTGGTGAGAGAGACGCGTCGTATCCGTGGGAGCTGAGGAAAGATATCAGCTGACGAATGCAAGAGTTGATGTAGGCGTTATCGCCCAACGGACGCGGGTCAACACTTGGCGTGTGGCCACTGGAAAAGTACACGCTGTGCCTGCGCGGCGTGGGCTTTGTTTGATGTGCCCGGCTTTGCGCAACACGGGTTGCAGCCTTCCCGGTCAGAGCTGCATCCACGGTCGGCTTCTTGAGCAGCGCGTCACCATGAGATCCGTGTGGTCGTGCATTCAATTGAGAGGAGTCCACACCCGAAAGCGTCTTCCGAGTGGTGGTGGACTTCATACCGTCGGGGGGGTGCGCCCCGATGAAAGTGCTGTGCCCTGTGTCCTTCAAACGGTTTCAACGGCTCCAGGAGAAACCATGGCAGTCTCCGAATTTTTTCGCTCCAGAAATTCAGATTTACGCTAAATGCCCACACGTTTCGTGAAAAAAACGTTCCTCTTTCGTTCACTTTTTCACTGTGGCAAAGTGTGTAAATAACTTCAACCGCCGCGCGCGCCCTCTTTGGCAACGAGTTCCAAGATGCGCGCGCGCGGGATGCATCGAGGAGGTCGAGACGAACACGCCTATGTGATTTTTATTTTGGAACTCGTTGCCAAACATGGTCATCGAGAGGGGTCGGAGCATAGAACCGAAAAATAAGTCTCGTGACTGCCATGGTCCAGGAGAAAGTCAAATATGGCAGGCAGCCAGGCCAGTTTGGCTTTGACGCGATGGAATTCGTCCGGTGGGTCTCGAGGTCTCTGGTTCGGCCACGTCATTTAGAATGACGTGGCCGAACCAGAGGGTCATTTGGAAGCAAACGTAAACGCATCACGACACAAACAAAAGTGCACTTAACGAGCGGCACAACGACCGGCCCTCGTGAAAGTACATGAACGCGGAAGGATTCGCTCTAGTCCCGGACTTGGACGAACACCTCACGAACCCTTCAACTGCGGCGACCGGCTTGCGACAGCCCCTGCGACAGCACGCGTCAAGCTTCGACGACGAAATGTACGCTCACCAGTTCAACAAGCAAACGCCTTACCTTGGGCAGGATGGTAGCCTACCCCAGCGCTTCATGCAAGGAGTTGCTGACATGAATGCCGGTCAGTCGTTTCCCTTGTCTCGCTCTTCTCCGTCGGCGAACATGTTCACCACGGGCAATGCCCCGGTGTCTTCAGCTGGCGTCCACCAGGCTGACAAACCGACTCCTGCCCAAGCTGCTGCTGGGCGCTTACAGAGAGCCAGCGCCCGCCAAGCTGCCAAGGCGGCGCAACAGCAGAAGCGACAGGCTCGGTCGCGTGCCTCGACGAAAAAGGGAAGCGAAACCGGGACGAAGAGAAAGAAGGATGAAATTGTGGCGCAAGAGGAGGAGCAGGAGGATTCCGACGACGAAGGCGATTCTGACGACGACGACGACGACACCGATGACGCGCAGCCAAAGCCACACGAAATCGCGAAGTCCAAGTACAACCACATAGAAGATGAGAAGGAACGTAAAAGACTCAAGCGTCTCCTTCGCAATCGCGTCTCTGCTCAACAAGCTCGCGAGCGAAAGAAAGCTTACATGTCCACCCTGGAGGACGAGCGGCGCGCCACGGATGCTACAACTGCGGGATTGGAGGCTAGGTACGTATTGCATCCCAAATCCCAAGACGTTTGACCATGCAATACTGACACTTTTCTTTTACAATCACAAGGATTCACACCTTGGAAAGGGAAAACTTTATGCTGCGACTGGTGCGTCTTTCCCGCCCGTCCTCGTGTGAGAAAAATCGCCGAGAAAATCCGGTTCAATTCAATATCCACGGGGCCTACCGTTTGGCGGATTCATGACTACAACTGACATTTTCTTTTTACAATCTCAGGTGGTCAAGAACTCAACGAAGGCGGGAAACGAAAAGATGGCCATGGCTAAAGCTGCGGATGAACACCGAGCTGTTCCTTCTCACTATTAACGCGGGGTGCGCTTTCCGGTGGCGGGGGTGGCGCTTTCTGTCCTGGCGGTCGTGGCGGCTCCCTGTGGTCCCCTCGCAAATGTGTAAAATAACTCTGCAAAATAACTCTGCAAAACAACTCTGCAAGCGTTTACTTCCATCATCTCAGCGCCAACAAGTATCTGCAGCGCTTGTCGTGAATCACCTTGCGTCCCTCAAATCATGTGTTTCGTTCATTGCACACTCTTTGCGACGTACCAACGCGCTTATTTATTTATACGTCTTCGCCGCCGCCTTGGAGCGAAGTTGCTTGACATGAGACAAGTTCAGGCTATCAAGAAATTCAGTCAGGGACAAATCTTTCATGCTGTTCGTGTCGGAGGTCCCAAAAATCTCCTCCAGTTGCGTATCCAGCAGGCTTCTCCCATGACGAAGAAACAAGATTTGCATGGCTTCCTCCACGGAAACTGCTCCATCGTTGTCCTTGTCGTTCATGAGGAATTCGACGACGTTAAACAGCCGACGAGGCTCGTATCCTGTCTTGTCATTTCGACAGCGATGATACATCGCTTGGAACTCTGGCCAGTTCACGCACTTGTCACAATCATCGTCCACCTCCCAAATCATGTCTTCGATGTCCGACTGAAAAAAAAAGGAGAGACGGTTGTCAGCGAATACTTTTAGGGGAGCCGTGAGATGCATCCAGTGCGCCGACCCGCCCAGGTAGCGAGAGCAGGATACCATAAATCACAAGCTCACCTTTTTTGTTTTGTGGCGCAACTGCTGAAACACAGTGCCCAACTCTTCTGGGTCAATTTTTCCATCCCTGGGGGAATGAGTCAAGGTCAGACCGGTCAGTTGTGTGGTCCGGTGCGAATGCGTGCGTGGGCGCTTACCCTCTCGTATCGAGCCTTTCGAAGGCCCTTCTCAGATCTTCAGCCTCATTTTTTTTCGCGAATCGTTCCTGGTAGCAGTTGTGCACGAGACATGTTAGACAAGGAACAACGGAAGAACGAAGACATTCCGTTGACTGCAATGCAAGTATTGAGATTATGAGAGCCTACTTTGGTTTTTGTGACGCGGCGATACCCACCCTTGCTGCGACGGATGCGTGTGCCATGATTTAGCTCTCGCCGGTCTTGCTGAGGCACTGCGTGCTCGAGCGCCTTGTGGGGCAAGTGTTCTTGAGTTCAACCAAGGAGGAGGACCGATTAAGTCCATTTTGGCGTTTTGGCGTCGAAAAAGAATCATGGATTCGGATTTTGGCGCTTTTTGTTGGGTTAGTTCTCAGCTTCTCATCATCACATAGCAAACGGCACCTATGCCACGGCTCGACACGTCCTTTGACAATGAGCCAAAGTCATAGGAAAAGTCGTGTTGACGCTACACGCAGCAGCACACATGTGTGGGAGAGTTCGCCGCTCACCGGCAAGCAGCTCAATGCCGTCGCCTCTCTAGTGAAAATGACGTCCGAACGTTTGGTTCCATCGCACATCGCATCAGAGGAAGAGGAGCGAGATCGTCAGATTGGAAAGGCCGCGTATGACTCCGCAGTTGTGGACGTGCACTCTGCGCATCAGTTCCATCAGTGGTATACGGATATCGAGGCCAGGCGGAAGGTAGAAACTGATGAAAGGTTCAGGTGTCACTTGGACGCGCTGGAACAGTACATCAAAATGTGTGACGTGCTGCTGGAAAGTGCAGATCAGTCTCAGGAGTCTTTCGATAGCCTGAAAGATAACTACAGGTCCATCGTTGGCCGTAGGCAAACGTTGCAGGATGAGTGTTCACAACTAGCGTCAGAAAAGAAACGACTGCTTCAGTTCGTGCAGGTTTTGAACGAAAAGCTGGAGAACTTTGAAGAGCTGGAAACCATCACGCAGAGCTTCCCAGGGGGTCTGTCAAAAGTTGACAAAGTTGGTTTCATACCTATGCTGAAAAGACTAGACGACTGCAGCTCGTTTATCGACGCTCACCCTCAATACACCGCGTACTCTACGTATGCGGTAAAATGCTCGCAACTTCGAAGTCGTGCGCTCTCAGGAGTGAGATCGCATGTCTTTGCCACGCTTCGTACAGCCGTGAACCTGGTTCGCCAACACCACGTCGAGGACAAGAACAGTACGGACGACAGTGCCTTGTCAAGCGAAGGTTTGATTACACCTGTACTCTATGTCAAGTTTCGTTCCGCCATATCCAACCTTCGGCCCCTGATGGTTGAGGTTGATTCTCGAGCACGGCTTGGTGGGGTCACGGCGAATAAAAAGGAGTACGCACAAGTGATTTCAGACTGTCGCGCAATTTACTGCGAGCAGAGAACCGCGCTTATTCTCGATTTTGTCAAGCTGCGCATCTCGGTAAGCCTGACAGCTATGAGACGACAGCGAAAATCCCTTTCCGTTCTTCAGTTTCGATTTTCGATAGATTTTCACTAAACTCTCATTGTCCTCACAACTTTTCGCAGGAGTATTCGACAGAAGTTTCTTTGCCTGCGTTCATTCGCGCTGGTTGCGCATACTTTCTACAGGTAATATTTGCATGAAACGCTGTTTGGTCTTGATTCTTAAATTTTGTGCAGCCACTCATCATCAGTCTCTTTACGCAGGTTTGCCGAGCGGAGCGAGAGCTGTTCGAGAGCGCTTTCCCTTTGGAGAGCACTGACATTGTGTCATCCCTGTGGGCTTTAATGGAGCCAATGGGAGCAGCATTGCACGATGCAATTCGTCCTCGATATATTGCTTTGAATGATGTGTATACTCTCGCTGAATTGGTTGACTTGCTCAGTGAGGAGGTAAAATTCCGACGCGTTTTTCTGTTCTCCCAACACGAATATTTCCTTCTCAACTATTGAGACACCTCTTTATGTATTCTAACACCGCCTCGCGCCATCGAATTCGTATCTCATTTGCAGATAATGGAGGAGCAGCTTGGGAAACACGGGGAGACAGGTGATGTGATGCGACCATTTGTGCAGGCACTCCTCGGCGACATTCGCGAGCGCCTCGTTTTCCGCGCGCAGTCATTCATCAAGGAGGAGGTGGAAAATTACCGTCCCACTGATGCAGACCTCGATTATCCAGGTAAATTAGAGAATATATCTTCACGTGGGATGCTGCCGGACATGAACGAGGCGGATGCAAGAGTGTTACCTGATGATTCTGCTGACCAAAGTCTGAAACCCACCAGAGATCGTGGTAAAAGCCGTCAGCATTGGTATCCCCCTCTGCAGAGCACTTTGTCGTGTCTTGCTATGCTCTATAGGAGCCTGGATTCCAGAACGTTTTCAGGACTAGCGCAGGAGGCAGTGCATATATGCTCGGACTCTATTCAGATGGCGAGCCGCATGATCATGAGCCGGAGGAGTAATTTCGATGGGCAGCTTTTTGCCATCAAACACTTGTTGGTGTTGAGAGAGCAAATCTCGCCTTTTGAGTCAGATCTTGCAGCTCACTCGGTGCCAGTTCGAGAACTCGATTTCTCGCACCTGCGCGGCCAGATGAGGCGAATGCTTGCTGGTGAGCTAAGTTTATTCTCGACGTCTCCTGATGCAAATGCGTTGATCGTGCTCGCTGCCAAGGGAGCACCTCGCCTGGTAGAGTCCACCGTGGACAGCCAAAGAGAATTGGAGCGCCACTTAAAGGTAGCGTGCGAGGCATACATCATGGTACGACACCTTTCCGCCGTCGTGTTTTGTTTTTCTGCTTTTACCGTTTACCTCGTCGAGACAACTGACAACATTACCCTTATAATTTTATCGTACAGGCTGTGACGCGACAAATAGTGGAGCCGATGCTCGGGTTCATAACCAAGGTAACTGCTCTTCGTGTTTCGGGAACGCTCACTGATGGCTCTCAGGTGAGCGGTGCGGCGTTTGCCGCTCCTGAAAGACTCGCTGAAGTTGTCGCGCGAGTGAATGAGTCACTCGACACAGATTTACCCGCGTGCGTTGAGAAGATGTCCATGTACCTAACTGGGGCAGCAACTCGAGAGATTATCTTTAATCCTATTAGGAGCAACATCGCTGAGGCCCATAGTCAGATTGCGTCACTGTTAGAAAGAGAATATCAACCCGATGACCTGAAGAAAGTGCCACTCCGTAGGCCAGCGGTACTAGCAAAAATGATGTCAAAAGTGAGTTCTAAGTTTTAATACAAAGACGGTTCAATTATTGTGATGTAAAGAATCTCCCCCACTCCCCTCGAGCGTGAGTATTGAACCGAACAAGAAATGTTGCATGACTGGAAACTTTCCTAAGCACTCTACCTGGGCGTGCGAACAAAAAAATGTTAGAAGGATTTGCAAAAGCGATGCTCTTCCGCATGATGCTCTTCCGCATCATGACATGACGAACCTTATACATTTTTAGGAGCCCCGAATTTATTTTCTCCCAGCTAAGCACGGCGCTTATATCGTTTAGCATTGGTGATGTTTCGCCAAGGTTTCCCTTCTTGACCTGTAGATGTTACAGTGGTGATTGGAATCAGCTCTGTTCAAAAAAACAATAGTCTAGTAAAAAAACACGTTTGACGTGCCGGGCTCACCTGTTTTACAAACTGCACTGATGATAGATACATGTATTCTTCCCCAAAAGTTTGGAGGACCTGGTTGACGTGTATTGAGCTAGGTTTTATTGTATCGTGGTGAAGGAGCTGTGAGGCTCCCCAATAGAATGGGAGGAAGCAATAATCATCAAGTCCCCAGACACCTTGAGAGCCCGCAGGCTCGAGCCTGTAAAGGGAGTTAAAAAATAAATTAGCAGCGTACGAAGGGAAAGCCACGAGCAAGACAACTCACCGATATCTCATTTGTATTGTGCGCGTCAAGGAGACATATTTGGCGAAGACCCTTAACGCCAAGGCCTTATGATCGTCCTTGGTCACGAGACCTAACTCGGACAAACACACAAGGAACGCTACAAACGTATTTTCATGACCTGTCCCGTAGTCGATGCGTGTAGCGTTGCCAAAGCTGTTACGGCAAAAGTCAAGACGAGAGCGGCTTGAGTTAGCAATCCAGTCTAGGTCTTGGAATCGTGTCGTGTTCGTTCGGATTAGCAGGAATTATGGTATCAGACTCACCTTTCACACAGGTATGGCGCAAGCTCAAAGACAGCCGCCTGCGACACAGAGAAACAGAAGTGCTCGTCAATTTTTTGACATACGATGCAACGTGACGGGCACGTGAATGCTTACCTCATACTCCTCAGGAAGGACCATTCTGACCAAGCCTACGAAGGAAAAGAACCGAAGTGAGATGTGTTAGTAACCAGGAGACGGATGTTATCGAGAGTTTTAATGCTTGTCTCACCTGCTGCAGAAGACATTAAACGACTGTGCCATTCTCTAAAAGCGACGTTGCCGTATCTCATCTGCTGTTGGCTAGGTGGGTACTCTTCGCACCACCCTTCCATCGTGTTCAGAGTGTCGAGGAGGCGTTGCACCAGTGGAGACACGGTGCAATCATCCGAGAGCTTCGCCCCTCGGCTCGCCGTGTTGAGTGCCTGTATGAACTCTACAAGGCTCTTACACGCTCTCGAAGCCAGAAACTTTGGGATGTCGTTAACTGTCCTTAACAATCGTTCTGGCACGACGAAACCTGTGTCGTGTCGCGGAGCAACCATTGTCAGCCGAGAGTCCGGACGCTGGTAGGAAGCTGTAACTAGATGATGCGGCAATGGAAAGGAAAGGAGCGCGTGTTCTCTACCGAGCTCTGCGACGAGCTGGCAGACAAAAGGACTTAAATAATACCGCGACTCCGTCCGCGAGCAAAAAAATTAAAACGCAAAAAGCAAAATTTTCTGCTGGAGTCTCGCTCGCTCGCTCGCTCGCTCGCTCGATCGATCCGGACGACGATCGCTGTAAAAAATCCCCCGCGGCCCACAACACCTCGCACGGACAAACCCTTCACGGGCGATGGTGAAAAACGAAATGGCCGACGATGCTGCCGCCCCGTCGGGCTCTGGCGTTAAGAAAGATGTGTCCACCGCTATCCTTGAACGCAAGAAGTCCCCTAACCGCCTTGTCGTTGGTAAGCGCTAACCCCAGATCTGGAGATGACGTTTCCCTAATCACAAACCTCACTCCCCGGCTCGGTTCCTATAGAGACCTCCACTCGATGGTCAGCCACGAACACGATCCACATTACGTGTGTTTCACCCCGCTGACCATTATCCTTTCCTTTCCCGTATCTCTCGACGCACTAAAACAGACGAGGCCGTGAACGACGACAACTCCGTCGTGGCGCTCAATCTGGCGAAGATGGACGAGCTCCAGCTGTTCCGCGGTGACACCGTGTTAATCAAGGGCAAAAAGCGGAAAGACACCGTCTGCATCGTCCTCGCTGATGAATTCTGCGAGGAGGGTAAGATTCGAATGAACAAGGTCGTCCGCAAAAACTTGCGCGTTCGCCTCGGCGATGTCGTGTCCGTTCACCAGGTATGTTTTCCCGCGATCTGTCGCCTCAATCAACCCTAAGTCTGCACTGTCCTCATACTTCAACATTTTTCGAGCGTCACCACGGTTTGTGTCAACTGGTAATCCCTACCAGGAGTCACGTATGGTGTGGATGTGACACCTTTCACGTTACTGACGTTTCATCTCACACGTACTTTACCCCGCAGTGCACTGACGTGAAGTACGGGCAGCGGATCCACGTTCTTCCTTTCAGCGACACGATTGAGGGCGTCAGCGGAAACCTGTTCGATGTGTACTTGAAGCCGTACTTCCTTGAGGCCTACCGTCCCGTTCGCAAGGGCGACACCTTTCTCGCTCGAGGTGGGATGCGTGGAGTGGAATTCAAGGTTGTCGAGACCGATCCCGCGGAGTACTGCATCGTGGCGCCTGACACCGAGATCTTCTGCGAAGGCGAGCCCATAAACCGGGAAGACGAAGAGAGGCTTGACGAGGTGGGGTACGACGACGTCGGGGGCGTGCGCAAGCAGATGGCGCAAATTCGCGAGCTCGTCGAGCTTCCCTTACGCCACCCCACCCTGTTCAAGACGATCGGTGTGAAGCCTCCCAAAGGTATTCTTCTGTACGGCCCCCCTGGCTCAGGGAAGACCTTGATCGCCCGCGCCGTCGCAAACGAGACTGGCGCCTTTTTCTTCCTCATCAACGGACCCGAGATCATGTCCAAGCTCGCCGGTGAGTCAGAATCCAACCTTCGCAAGGCTTTTGAGGAAGCTGAGAAAAACGCTCCCGCGATCATTTTCATCGACGAGATCGACTCCATCGCCCCCAAGCGAGAGAAAACGCAAGGCGAAGTCGAACGTCGCATCGTTTCAATGCTTCTCACCTTGATGGACGGCATGAAGTCTCGCGCGCACGTCATCGTGATGGGAGCCACCAATCGCCCAAACTCTATTGATGCCGCGCTGAGACGCTTCGGTCGCTTTGACCGCGAGATTGATATTGGCGTCCCGGACGAGACTGGCAGACTCGAAGTGCTTCGTATCCACACCAAGAACATGAAGCTAGACGAGGAGGTCGACCTCGAGAAGATTTCCAAGGAAACGCACGGGTACGTCGGGGCTGATCTTGCGGCGCTTTGCACCGAAGCCGCGCTGCAGTGCATCCGCGAGAAGATGGACGTCATCGACCTGGAGGACGAGACCATCGATGCCGAGATTCTCGACTCCATGGCGGTGACCAATGATCACTTCGTGACCGCTCTTGCCACCAGCGACCCCTCTGCTCTTCGTGAGACCGTGGTTGAGGTTCCTAACGTGTCGTGGGAGGACATCGGAGGCCTGGAGACTGTCAAGCAGGAACTTCAGGAAACTGTGCAGTACCCCGTCGAGCACCCCGAGAAGTTCGAGAAATTCGGAATGGCTCCCTCCAAAGGTGTTCTTTTCTACGGCCCTCCAGGTTGTGGTAAGACGTTACTCGCCAAGGCTATCGCGAATGAGTGTCAAGCCAACTTCATCTCCGTGAAGGGCCCTGAGCTTCTCACGATGTGGTTTGGCGAGTCTGAATCGAACGTCCGCGAACTTTTCGACAAGGCGAGGCAATCCGCTCCGTGTGTCCTTTTCTTTGACGAGCTCGACTCCATCGCCAACCAGCGTGGTTCCAGCTCGGGCGACGGTGGGGGCGCCGCTGACCGTGTGCTAAACCAGCTCCTTACCGAGATGGATGGCATGGGCTCCAAGAAGACGGTTTTCATCATTGGTGCTACCAACCGCCCCGACATCATCGACTCCGCGCTCATGCGTCCGGGTCGTCTCGATCAGCTCATATACATTCCGCTTCCCGACGAGAAGTCCAGGCTCTCTATCTTCAAGGCAAACCTTCGCAAGTCGCCCCTTGCTCCTGATGTCGACGTGGACACGCTCGCGCGCTTCACGAATGGCTTCTCTGGCGCTGACATCACGGAAATCTGCCAACGCGCTTGCAAGTTTGCTATCCGAGAAAGCATCGAGCGCGACATCGAGCGCGAGCGCGCTTTAGCCGCCAACCCAGATTCCATGGAGAACGACGACGAATACGTCGACCCCGTTCCCGAGATCACCAAAGCCCATTTTGAGGAGGCCATGAAGTACGCTCGGCGTTCGGTCAGTGATGCGGACATCCGCAAGTATCAGGCATTTTCGCAGACGCTGCAGCAGTCTCGCGGCTTCGGCAACGACTTCCGCTTTCCCGACGGCGCGGCGCGCCCCAACACTGCGGGCGGCGGCGCCGATTTGAACGCAACCGGCGACGCGAACGTGTTCGCCGGAGGTGCGGGCGCTGACGATGACGACGACCTCTACTCCTAAACGTTGCGAGTTTGTAAATGAAAACATTGATTGCGAGAAAACGTTACTAGTCACGGCAAACCTTCTCCACTAAAAGCACTCTCACCCTTCCTACTGATCGCACGCCGCCTCGTACTGCGCGGCATCCATGAGCGAGTCAAGCTCCGCGGGGGAGGACATCTTCACTTTCATCATCCATCCATCGGTATAAGAACCCTCGTTGACCTTACCCGGCGAATCGGCGAGATCTTCGTTTATCGCCACCACCTCGCCCGAAATCGGCGAGTACACATCAGAGGCAGCCTTTACTGACTCCACGACGCCAAACGTGGACTTGTGCGTGACGGTGGAACCAACTTCCGGGAGCTCGACGTACACGACGTCGCCGAGCTCAGCTTGCGCGTGGTCGGTGATACCAACAGTGACGATGTCGCCCTCGACTTTGGCCCACTGTGGGATAGCATGGCGTTGCAACAGAGTATGCGCAGAGGGTCTTCGCGTCAGATAATGCGTCATGTGTCTGGCTTAAAACCTTGGGAGGGAAGGCGTGCTTTGTGTTTTGGCCAATCGAGGACAGTGGGGGAAAAAGTTTGGGCCGTTCATGGCACTTACCTCGTGAGACTGCATATACTTCAGGCCTTCGATGACTGCGCGAAGCGACGAATGGTTGGGCGTGGAAAATGTCAGTCGCTAGCAGCTGAGGATAACGAAGAGGTGCTCTGGCATCTTCGCAGGAACGCCAAGGAAGGGAAAGGAAACACGCGAAGATCGGTGGAGAAGGGTCTGGAGGAAACCGAAAAACCTGCTCACCCGTGCTGTAGTGACGCGCGATCGAGGTGCTCAAGGCAGGAATGCTGCCCTGAAGACCCATCTTGGGCGCGGTGGTACGAACGAACTGACGAAGAGCCATCCTGATAAAGCGTTAGAGAAGGATGTGGGGCGGGGAGTAGTGGGTGCCCAGCACTTCAGAAAACATTCAAGGAGTGGATAGGTTCAAAGCTTCAAACGCGTTTTCATGTCAGCATCCAGGATGAGCTTGCAGGTTGCCAGCTGCAAAAAAGCGGTTGACAAAAAAGAAGCATCAGGAGGTTTTCGATCAAGAGAACAGTAGTGCTCGCTCTTCATCAACTCCCGACACTCTCAACGTTGTGCGCAAAGATGTCGTCGGCTCGTTGTGTCAGGGCGCCGGTTTTTTGTTCAGCCGACCAAACGAGTCGGTGCGCTTTAAGCCCAATACGCGTCAGAGGTGAGCACCCGGCATGTCGACGGCATCATCAACTTCACTTCGGGAATCGCGATCGAGCGACGAGGACCGCAAACACTGCTTTGACGAGATCATACGATATAGAACCCCTCTTCATGGTGCGTCGTTGTTCACTTTACGACCAACTCCAATAGTTAGTTTGTGTCTCTGTACTTTATTTTGGCTCGTACTGAGACTTTCGCGTGCCTTGCAGGAGACCACCACGTACCTGACTTCAGGGGAGCGACTTGCAACTCCTCGATGGTCGGGCTTCTGCAACTCATGTGCGGGAGTGTGGATTGGAAAAAGCGCGGTGTTCGAGCAATTGATATCAAACGATTGCGATACAGAAGTCCCCGCTCGACTAAGGCTGGTTCAAGGTGCGAAAGCAGGTCTATGTGAGCCGTGAACTCGCGAAAACACCCCTCTGCGCTGTACCTCGTGTCTCGCACGAGCGAAAATAGTCTCTCGCGTGAATGTAGCTCACATCTGAACACCTGTCCCTTTGATTCTGACCTTGCCACAGAGACCGGACAGCTTCGTGTGATTCGAGTGAACGGTAAAAGTCTAGATGAAACGTCGACCATTATTACACAGGGCGAAGATGGGGTTGAGGTGAGAACGCGAGCAGACACCTGGCTCATCCACCGTCGACACGCCAAGCTGACTTGAAACTAACCCTGTTTCGACCAACCACGACTCTTGCAGTATTCAACATCGGTATCGAAAAATATTCACAACGATGAACCTGGACTTGTGCGTACACGAAACCACTTTCCGTTCCCGTTTGCTCTGTTCACCTGCGTTCTCCACCTTGTCGTCCCATATCTTGCTTCAAGTCTGTTATGACGCTGTGAAATTTCAGTGCAAGGCACAACACATACGCCTTCCCCGCAAGCGAGTTGTACCAGACGCACTAACCCCACTCAATTATTTTTTCCATGTCGGCGGTGATACAGGCATATTTTGAGGATGGCACATACACATCAGGACCCATGCGTCTCTCAAAAGATCTCTGCGAAACACAACAGGTGCGCTGGAACTCATGAAAAAATGTTCATTTTGTCCTCGTTTTTCGGTTTTTGGTTTTTTTCCAAGCGCGTGCAACTTGTTACTTGCTTGTATCCACGTGCTCGCCAACGTTTTCTGTCACATGCGAAATTCGTGTTCTTACACACTTGTATCATCGATCCCGCCCTTGTTCTTCTCTCATTTCAGGAGTTTGAGTTCAACATTGTAGCTCCAGGGGGCGCTGAGTGTGCGAGAGTTTTGCAAACAATTTTTACAAAGGACTCAACTGCAGCGCAAAAGTTTCGCCTGGGGAAAGTTGTGGTGAGTATAGAGAAATGGTTGGGACCTGAGCGAGCAAACGGTGAGGTTGATGTCGAAGAGGAATTAAAGGTTTTAACCGAGATTGCGACGCTTTCCACGGAGCCCGCGGAGAGTTCTGTCGGGGAATGGCGATCGTTCAACCGTTTAGCGATTCCGGCGAGCCATATCGCTGACAAAGAGGACGCGCGTGATGAAGGTACTGGGAGGTTCAATTTCGAGTGCGAGGAGACAAGTCAGCGCGCGAGGATTCTGAGGAAGGAAGATGGCGATGACATCCTTGACGCTCAGCATATATCCCTTCCTGGTGGAATTACGACGGGAGTTGTCGTGTCTGGAAATAACCTCGTTATCAGTGCTGGGTGGTCAACAGCTCGCGGAGTCTGCAAGGTTGTCGAGCGCGAGTACGAGTGCGACGGCGCCACCGCGCTGGTTGAGGTGCGAGACAGCAGCAGAGTGTTCGATAGATGGGTAGGAGGTGAGATGTAAGTCGAGTCTTGCCTTGCTTGTTGTTGTTGTTGTGTGTTAAATCTGATTAGAACCATGCGCCTGTGTGACGATAGTCTAGCTTGTTGTGTGTTAAATCTGAAGAACCATGCATGGCGTGACGATGGTGCTGTCAGAGGTAGTAGTAGGAAGGGACTATTACCTCTGGTGCTGTGGACTATGGCTGTTTTTATAGAAACATCCATCTCCTGTCGAGGCAGGTGCAGATGTATTTCAAAATTGTCTTTGAATTCTTCGAGCGCGGATGGTGGTGTCGAGGAGACACCGTGATGGAAGGAGCAGAGGAGAGGAAACGAAGGTCGCGCTCTGAACAGAGGTGCCTTTTCGTTACCTCACCTCCTCGTCGTCGGAAGCACAACAACAACACTTGTGGTTGTGGCTGTTTACTTCTTCGCCTTCTTGGCGGCAGCCTTCTTCTTGGGGGCAGCCTTCTTCTTGGGGGCGGCTTTCTTCTTGGGGGCAGCCTTCTTGGCGACCTTCTTGGCCGCCTTGGGCTTCTTGGGCGCCTTGGGCTTCTTGGCCTTCTTGGCCTTAGGCTTCTTCTTCTTGGGGGCAGCCTTCTTCTTGGGCTTCTTGGGCGCCTTCTTCAGGGCCTCGCCGAGCTTGTAGCTGGCCTTGACCTTGACGAGCTTGCCGGACTTGACCAGGTTCTTGAGCTGCGTGGACAGGATCTTCTTGAAGTTGCCGGGGAGCTTGAAGTTGGAGCCGACGTACTTGCCGATGGCGGGGACGGAGGAGCCGTTCCTGTCCTTGAGGGCCAGGATGGCGGCTTTCACCATGTCCTCGTACTTGGGGTGGGCGGGGGCGGCTTTAGGGGGCATCTTTGCGGAGTTGGAGGGGGGGTGGTTGTCGACGGGTGTGCCGAGGAGTGGCGGATGGATGCTGGATGATGGGTGCAATATTAATAAATACGAGTGCTAAACGTCGTTTTTAACGCAAATGCGGACAAATTCGTGCACATGGCCACATGCAAACAGTCAGAAGAAAGTGAAATTCGTTTTAATTCTTGTTTATTCCCGATTAATTACATTACGCCTCCCTGTTTGCCGATTGTCACGTTTTCATCCGGTCGACCTTCCGGGCGTTCGGCCAATCACGGAACTGACAGAAATGGGAACCGCGAGGAATTCTACGGAAACACTTGACGTCTTCCCCAATTTTCCTCGCGAATAAAGCTTTCCTCAAGCATCCCGTTATTTCTCGGCATCGTGATTTGCCAAAACGTTTGCCGACCCAGCCCGGACCAGTCGCGTTGACGTCGTGGTACTCACACTAATTGCGCCTACGCAAGTTACGCAAATGGGAAAACAGAAACGCCGCGAGGGGGCGAGGCCATTTTGAAGCGGCGAGAGCTCAAGGTCGACGACGAGACACGCAAAGAACGCTTCGAAAACGTTCACGCGCGTGTGCGTACCGCGAGCAACAACCCAGCGGTAGACCCCGTCACCCCACGCCGCGCAACCTCACAGCGCTCATTCCAGAGTTGCTACAGTACCTGGTACCTGTTTCCTGATTTTTCGAAACTTTATTACTTCGCCGACTTTCTCAACGAGTGTCTTTTTCATCAAAGCGGTGCCTCCTGTAGCCTAAACAACTCAACACGAAGTGAGGGGAGCGAGAAAAGGGAAAGGCACGAGAGACTCGACGTGCGCAAAAGGAGCAGTTGTTTTTCGTGTTTGAAAAAAGATGAGTCTCTGTCCCCAGAGAGGGTGGACGGGGCGCGGAGATGCTGTTGACGTGCGATGCACGCGCGCGAGCGGCTGTAGCGTTTTCAACAGGTGGTTTTTTTTTCGAACCGTCTCCGCGGAATACCAATTCAGCAATGTATGACAGACGCTTCACCGCGTAGGAATGAGGACTTAATTTTCAGAACGTTGAATTTTTTCGTCTCAAAACACCGCGCCAACCAACACGTCTTCCCTCCCCAACTCGTCACCAAAACAACCCGAACAACCCTCAACCCGAAGCATCGCCCTCATCAACAACCTCCATCCCACCCACCGCGTTCATCCCGGACACGACCTTGCACACCTCCCTGTGTCTTTCCAAAGCGATTTTGTACCCGAACTTTCTGCCGCACCCCGGCACGTCCGGCGTAAACGACGACCCGCTTTCGCCGCACGTAAACTTCTTTTCCCCCGTGTGCACGCGCGCGTGCGTGACTAGGTTCTGGCCACTCCAGGCGGTTGGCCTCTAGATGAAACCGGAGACGACGGTTGGTGGTATTTGAGACTACTCGTTTTTTCGTGTCTCATCAAATCGCAATCGTCTCGTTACTCGTCTCGTTACTAACCGGAAGCTCACACAACTCTGTCCCTCTTCTCTACGCCGCTTCCCCGCTATTTCCCCTCACTTTGCACCGCTTCGCCACGTGCCAAACCACCAGAAACCCCGCCGCGGTTCCCATCACTCACGGTTTCCGCCACTCGCACTAACCACTGAAACACGAAGTCGAAAGACGCCTCGCCCTTTCTTTCGCGTCGCGCCGATCCGCAAACAAAGCAATTTCTGCGAAACACTTTGCGGCTTCCGCTGTTAACGGGGTGGGCTCTAAAACCTGAGGGGTGCGGTGGCGACGTCTCTGGGCCTTGTGCTTAAGCGTATCTAAGTACCCGAGCTGTGACGCTTCCTCAGCCGACACCTCTTTCACCGAAAGGCCCGTCGTGTCCACCGCGTCGCGCATCGCGCGGCTCACCGCGCGTAGCCGGGCGAGAACGATTGGATCTGTGTCAGCTCTGAGGATGTGCGTGACCACGACGTCTTGCGGAAGGCTGGGGAAAGCCTCTTGCGTGGAGGAGTCGTGCGTATCGGTCGCGTGCGCCACGCGTACCTTTCTGCCCGCACGTATCGCGGCGCCGGTGAGGGATTTAGAGGGCACCGTGGTGAGGTGGAGGTGTTTGGTGCGACGCACGCGCGTGGTGTTGTGGCTGCCGTTGGGACGTGAAAGAAAGTCCTCAGGGAAAACAAAAAATATTACCCTCAAGTATTTAAAACCAAAGTTGTTCCGCCCAGCCTCTCAACGCCTCTGAACCCGCCGTCTAGTGCACAGCTCCACCACTGAGTCCTTCGCAACGCCCATCCTTCATGAATTCACACGTACGTCACCTCCTCCGTCTCCTCTAGTCATACTGGAACCTGCCGATCGTTTGTCCACCCCTAACGCCTTCTTCGCGCCTTCCCACACGAAGAAGAACACACCACCCCCGAGCCCGATAAACGTCACCCTCGGGCCGATCCCCTTAAGCAGGGCGATCCAGCCTTCCTCCGCCACCGTCCGTGTCACGCAGTCCGTCACGCCTTTGTAGTAACGTGTGTCCCCACTCATCCCCCCTTGTGTCATGAGTCGTGTTTTTACGACGTCAAGAGGCGTCGTCACCGCGCCTGCCAGCATTCCCGCAACCGCTCCGACGACTGCCGACTCGTGCTGCTTGATCTCGTGGCCGCCGACGGATGACCAAGCGAGCTTGATCTGTTCGTAAGATGTGAACTCGATCGCGTCAAACGGTAAGTCGCGGAGAAGAAATGAGCCAAATCCAGCGAACAACCCGCCTGCGATGCCCTCCCGAGAGGCGATGTGCCACACCGCACCTCGCGCACACGCGAACTGCCCGGTCTGCATGCGAGACTTCACAACCTCGGTCGGCACTCGCACGATGGAGGCTGCAAGTCCGGCGGATGCGGCGGCGATGAGATGCGCACCGACCGTGCGGTCGGAATTTTTCAATCTATCCCCATCGTCAGGAAGCAGTATACGCTTGGCTGGCTCGTACAAGGCGAAGAATACCGCGCAGGCGGGGACGACGCCTGCGAGGTTCCCGCCGAACCCTTTATACAGATTTCTCCAGTTCACCGACGATCCCCCGCGCGCGGCTTGCAAACGAGTCTTTATCGTGTCTATAGGATACAACGTCGCCTCGACTACGGTGCCCGCGATGACGCCTGCAGAAATATGGCCTGCGAGCTCTGTCGCCTCCATCACTGCCGCGCGCCGGAGACCTGCGCCGCCCGAACAGAGAGGCACGAGAAATATATAATATACCTGTTTTTTTTTTGCTGCTATTTTGAGTGAAGATGAAGGATGAAGCGACGAGCGAGGAACAAGGGGCCAGCAGATGGAATAAGTGGCAATAGAAATACGCGAGCTCGGACGTGACTGCCAGCCATGCGGATTTTTGCGCGTGAAACGTTATTAGTCTGCGCTGGCCAACTGAATACGTATATAATAGACGAGCAGCGAGAGAGGAGCTAGTGATGCAAAAAATACGTCACAAGAATGAGAGATACGTGCCGTGCGTACGTAGCAGGTGAAATGTGTGTTTCTACGAGCTAGGCTAACGCAAAGCGGCAGAGGCATGACCGATTTTTTGCTCGATGGAGTGTAAGGTTTGTAGGTTTGCCTGTAGCACTTCGCTGGGAAACGCGGTGTTCGATCCTGACGCTTCCGTCGCGTGGTTGGATTCCTTCGGAAAAACGGGAAACGGTACAAGTTAGAAACTGCGCACCAGCCAGAAACGGTTCCGTACGCGTGCGAACCCGCGTGCGCTTGGGCGCGCGGTTCGTCGCGCACGCGACATCTAACAAAGCTTCGATTTTGCGTACCTCTTCGGCACTTGTGGATGACGGAACGATCCCGTGAAGCGCGTCACCCAGGCTACTGAGATGAGCGCTTATGGATTCTGCAAGGCTGTAAAGTGTCTCCTGGCTGCTGGACGTTTGACTATCAAGTGCGGCGCTGTGCTGGGGAGACCTACGAAACATACGTACGGCGAGGAAGGTGAGTTTGGTTTGGGGAGAACTATACCGAGATCGATCGTGGAAGTGTACCCACCTCGACAGGTGTTCGGCCTCGGCTTCCATGACGTTCAGCGCATCACTGATCTGTTTTTGGTGAACTTGAAGGATATCGAGCTGGCGCTCCAGCCTGTCTTGGGAGGTGGAGGCTTTCCCGAGGTCAACCTGTGATTGGAGCGACGTCAAACTCGCGTAAGTCAACGGCACGGGTGGTAAATAGAATAAGCACCTCGCTAACGCTCGAGACCTACGAATGAACACCTAAGGTAAGGGACGGAGATTCTGGGACAATGCTTCATATTTGTATACTCGCCTGCAAGGCCATGAGCTGGTGCCTGTTTTTCAAGATGTGGCGATCCCACTCTGCCAGACTTTTTGCCTTCGACTTGAAAAAGTTCTGCGAAGGCGAACCAAGGGAGAGTTCGAGGTTATTACGACATGGTACGCAAGGGGAAGTGAGCTCTACGAGCAAAGTGAATTCAATCAATGCAGTCTGCGAAACGCACCGTGCGACTCTCGAGCTCTGTGTTCCAGGAAAGCACAACCTCGCCGACGCTCTTTGCTTGGACCTCTGACGGCGCCTGCACAATAAAAAGGTGGGACACGAAGATTCAGCGACACGGGGAAGGTGTACACTCACGACGGTGACATCCGCGCATTCAAATATACGGAAAGACACGCTTCAAAAGAGTACGATGGCACACCTGCATGTTGTCCCCTTGAGGTCCGTTAGGAATCGTCGAGGCTCGGCTGTCCGTTAGATCGGACGCACGTGAAAATGAACTCGTACACTACGATACGCGAGCGAGCGAGCGAGCGAGTTTCAAGACTTCAAGATATTTGGAGTTTTGGGGACGAAATCCACGCACTTCGTGCGTGACGTCGCTCGGCGGATTTCGCGCCTCGTCACTACTTGGCACTCCGTCCGCACTGCACCGACTTGAGACCTGATTCGCCTCGTCATCACTACTTGGCACTCCGTCCGCACTGCACCGACTTGAGACCTGATTCGCCTCGTCATCACTACTTGGCACTCCGTCCGCACTGCACCGACTTGAGACCTGATAGCTTTTGTGC
>Ga0115003_10001577_pt1 | contig 19707 bp, 23 predicted proteins | sample ArcticOcean_MG_C_7_FD_88736 | JGI IMG/M metagenome (GOLD analysis project Ga0115003, IMG submission 88736) | Marine microbial communities from western Arctic Ocean - ArcticOcean_MG_CB11_88 | ecosystem: Environmental > Aquatic > Marine > Oceanic | place: Arctic Ocean: Canada Basin | collected... | reverse complement strand
TTTTACTTCTAGTAAATCGACTAGAGCCACAAGGTTTGGTTTATAGACCTTTTTTAAAGCATCTTTAATTGAAAGTGGAACGGCAGTATTATTAATGTCTTGAGAAGTCAATCCAAAATGTATGTACTCTAAATACTTATCTAATTTTATTTCTTTGAATTTATTTTTTATAAAATATTCAACAGCTTTAACATCATGATTGGTTTCTTTTTCAATTTTTTTTATTATTTCTGCATCCTTAAAAGAAAAATTTAAATAAATATCTCTTATTTTACTAATTGCTTCTTTTGGAAAATCTTCAAGTAATGGTATTTCTAAATTGGTTAAAGAAATGAAATACTCAATTTCAACTAAAACTCTATAATTTATTAAAGCTTGTTCTGAAAAAAAATCTCCAAATGCTTTTGTTTTTTCGTTATACCTACCGTCAATTGGACTGATAGCGTTTAAGGAATTGAGGCGCATATGATTTCTTTTAAAAGTTTATAAAGTTAATCTTTTAAAATTTATTAAAGACTTACTTTCTGTTAAGTACTTTAAATTCTTCATAGCAACCGCTTATTGCATCTAAAATTTGAAGATCGTTGGCTGAAAGTATAAAGTTATCTGAGTAGTTGCAATTTCTTAATATTTCATCAATATCTATTTTATCAACCTGTAATAATTCTTGTAATGTCTCTCTATCAAATTTTGATGCAAGAAGCTCTCTAATTCTGTAATCATCCTTCATTTTTTTTAATTTCTTTAACTGTCTTGGGTTTTTTCCAAATAAGTTATATAAAAAGTCAGCTGGGTTAAAAATTGAATTAACTATTCTGGAAAAAGCGCCGACATTCCTTGACCCTCCTTCATAACCCTTTGAGGGTAGACCTGGAATACTATATCTAAACGATCTGCTAATAGGAATATTTTTAGCATCAATCTCTAAATATCCCGTTAATTTATACGGACTAACAATAACCTCTTCAAGCGCATAGGCTAGTTCAGTTAATTGAATTTTGGAATTTTCAAATTTCAATAAATCATTAGTTACTCTTACTTTAATAGATTTAAATCCAAGGTAAGAAAGATATAGAGTGTCATTTAATTTAGCAGAAATTTCAAACTTTCCTTTTTTATCAGAAATCACACCAATAACTTGTGAAAGATTTATAACATGAACACTTGGAATAGGAGTATTATCCTCTGAATTTTCTATAAATCCAGTTAAAGTCTGATTTTGAGCTAAGCCTAAATTAGTTATAAAACTAAAAATTAATATAAAAAAAAGTTGCCTATTCATTAACATGCCTAAAATACAAACTAAAAATATCTTTATTGGAATTAAAATTAACTTTTAACTTTTCTTATGAATTCAATTAGCTTGTTCACAGCTAATGCTCTGTGGCTAATTTTATTTTTAATATCAATTGATAATTCTGCAAAGCTTTTTTTATAACCATCCGGCTTAAAAACTGAATCATATCCAAAACCATTATTTCCTTTTTTACACAAAAGTATTTCTCCATTTATTATTCCTTCAAATTGATAAAATTTTTCGTTTAACACTAGTGCAATAATTGTTTTAAACCTTGCTTTTCTGTTTTTTATATTTTTTAATTCTTTGAGAAGTTTAGTAATATTTTTTTCTGAATCACATTCCCGTCCAGCAAATCTAGCAGAGTGAACTCCCGGTTTTCCATTAAGAGCTTCTACTTCAAGGCCAGTATCGTCTGCAAATACATTAATATTAAACTTAGAATGTATAAACTTTGCTTTAAAACTTGCATTTCCTTCAATAGTATCTTGATCTTCAGGAATTTCATCAAAGAAATTAAGTTCTATTAAATTTCCAAGTTTAATATTTTTTGGAATTATTTTCTCAACTTCAATAAATTTATTTTTATTACTTGATGCAAAAATTAATTTCATTATTTATTCATTATGATAGGGGTGGTTATTAATTATAGTCAAAGCTCTGTAAAGTTGTTCTACCATGAATAATCTAATTATTTGGTGTGAAAAGGTCATTTTGGACAATGATATTATTGAATTGGATCTTGAATAAATTTTTTCAGAGAATCCGTATGCTCCACCAATAATAAAAATTATATTTTTAGAGGAATTAACTATTTTATTTTCAATAAATTTTGAAAAATCAATCGAATTATAACTTTTTCCTTTTTCGTCTAAAATAAATACTTGATCTTTTTTATCTATTTTATCTAGAATTTTAACTCCTTCTCTTTTTTGAATCTCTAAAGAGTTTACTTTTTTTAATTTTATGTTGTTTATTTCAATTATTTCAAAATTTACAAAACGATTTATTCTTTTAACATAATCTGAAATTAAGGGAACTAAAAAACTCCCAGATGTTTTTCCAACGACTAATAACTTAATTTTCATTAAACAAACAATTGGATAAATTTTAATTTATATTTAATATAAATATATGAGTTTGCTTAAAACTAATTTTATTATTTCCACTATAAATTATACTACGAATTTCTTAAAAACAATTAAATGGGAAATTTTATATGGTTTTTCTTTACATGAACTGCTTAGTCTTTATTTTACAGGAATTTCAAAAGGCTCAATAACAACTAGAGCTGGAAGTATTTCTTTTAGTTTTTTTATGGCATTCTTTCCTTTTTTACTCTTTATATTGAATTTAATCCCCTTTATTCCAATAGAAAATTTAGACCAGATATTTTTAGATTTATTAGAGTCCTTAATTCCTAAAGAATCTTCTGTTTTTTTTCATGATATTTTCGTAGATATTAATAGTAATAAAAGAAGCGGATTGTTATCTTCAACTCTTTTATTTTCTGTAATTCTGATTGGAAATGGTGTGAATTCAGTTTTCGAAGGTTTTTCAGATTCTTATCATATTGAATACTCGAGAAATTTTATAAAACAATACTTACATGCAATAATGGTGGGATTTATTTTAGTTATTATTGTATTATTTGCAGCTATTTTTTCAATTGTTTTTGATTTTTTAATTACAAGAGATATTAGTGTAATTTCTTATTTATTCTTGTTTTTAAAATATGTCTTTTTAATTTTAGTTGCACTTATAGTATTCTCTTCTCTTTATTTCTTCGGGACTGTTCAGGGTAGAAATTTGAGGTTTATTTCACCTGGCTCATTTATGACCACTTTTTTATTAGTAATTTCTACTTATTTCTTTGGAATATATATTGATAATTTTGCAAATTACAACCAGTTATATGGATCCATTGGTGCTTTAATTATTATGATGTTGTACATATGGATTAATTCTATATCTCTTTTGCTTGGATTTGAATTAAATATTGTCATTTATAAATTGAAGAATAATTAAAGATGAACTACTACATTGACGTAATAGTACCACTTCCTTTAGACAATATTTTCACTTATAAAGTGAATTTGAAAGAATTCGAATTTATAAAAATTGGATTCAGAGTAATTGTTCCTTTTGGAAAATCTAAATTTATTACTGCGCTTGTTGCCAATAAACATAACAAAAACCCTGAATTTTATATTCCCAAAGAAATTGAATTTATTATTGATGAAGAACCATCTATGAATAAAAATCAATTAATTTTTTTTAAATGGATATCTAAATATTATATGTGTCCTTTAGGACAAGTTCTCAAAGTAGGTTTGCCAAAATTATTGTTGTTAAAAAGTGAAAGTGAAATAGTTTTGATTGATGAAAATATAGAGAATCTTAAATTAACACAAAGTGCTGATTTTGTTTTTAAAAATTTACTATTAAATAAGAAGATTACTTATAGGGAAATAATATCAATTCTCAATAAAAAGAATATTAGTAAGACTATAAATGAACTTTCGGATTATGGCTTAATAAAATTAAAAGAGGAGATTTATGATTACTTTAAACCTAAAAGTATTGTAAGGATTCTTTTTAATGAGTACCCTAATGATAGTTTAAAAAAATTAAAATTATTAAAGTCTTTAGAAGGAAAGAAGTCACAACAAAAAGTTGTCAAATCACTTTTCTTTTTTTCAAAAACTAATTACCCATCAATCAAAGAATTGATTAAAAAAACTGGTGTTTCAAGAGGCACAATTAATAGTTTAATTGAATCAAATATTTTAGCAAAAAAAGTAGAGCTGGTTAGTAGAGTTCAATTTGATTTTAGTGAAAAAGATAAAATAAAGGAATTAAGCGAGGATCAAAATCGAGCATTTAAAGAAATAGTTTCAAGTTTTAATATTAAAAATGTTACTTTATTACACGGAGTAACATCTTCAGGAAAAACAGAAATATATGTTAAATTAATTTATGATTTTTTAAAACAAAATAAGCAAATATTATATTTAGTTCCCGAGATAGCCTTAACAACTCAGTTAATTTCCAGGTTAAAAAAATATTTCGGTGATAGTTTAGCTGTTTATCATTCTAAATACTCTCAAGAACAAAGAACGGAGGTTTGGAAAAAAGTAATTAAAAATAATAAAAAAGCAAGAGTAGTAATTGGCGCTAGATCCTCAATTTTTTTACCTTTCAATAACTTGGGTTTAATTATTGTAGATGAAGAACATGAAAATGCTTATAAACAATTCAATCCTTCACCAAGATATCATGCGCGTGATTCGGCTATTTACTTGGCAAGTGTTCATAATGCAAAAATCTTGTTAGGTTCAGCTACACCTAGTTTAGAGTCTTATTTTAATGCCATAACCAAAAAGTATAGTTTGGTTAAGCTAGAGAAAAGATATGGCAATGTTAGTCTTCCTAAAATAATAATTAATGATCTTAAAGAATCAATTGTTAAAAAATCGATTAATGGAAACTTTTCTTTTGAGCTGCTAAATAATATTAAAAATTCTTTTGAGAATAATGAACAAGTCATTTTATTTCAAAATAGAAGAGGACATTCTCCATATTTAGAATGTAATTCATGTGGATTTGTTTACCAATGTATTAATTGTGATGTTAGTCTGACTTATCACCAGACTACAAATAAATTAAAATGTCATCATTGTGGTTTCAGTGAAGAAAATGACACAAAATGTAAAAAATGTTTTAAGTCTACAATTTTAAAAAGAGGGCTAGGTACTCAACAGGTTGAAGAAGAAGTTAAAAATATTTTCCCCGAAATAACAGTTAAAAGAATGGATCATGATTCTACAAGGAAAAAAAATTCATTTCAAGAGATTATAAGTGGCTTTGAAAATAATGATTTCGAACTTTTAGTTGGAACTCAAATGCTAACTAAAGGTCTAGATTTTAAAAATGTAGCATTGGTAGGAGTTTTAAACGCAGACAGCTTGATATATTTTCCAGATTTTAGATCTCAGGAAAAATGCTTTCAACTTCTTCAACAAGTCGCAGGAAGAGCTGGAAGAGTTAAGAAACAAGGGAAAGTAGTTATTCAGACCTATAATCCTAAACATGATTTGATGAATAAAATTGTTAAAAATGATTACGTAGGAATGTTTAATGAACAGCTAAATCAAAGATTTACTTTTAAATATCCGCCTTATTCAAGATTAATAAAAATTATTTTAAAAAATAAAGATTTAAATAAGCTTATAAAAGCCTCTGATTGGTTATCACAAGCTTTAAGAAACGAATTCAAAAAAGAATTGCTTGGCCCCGAATCCCCTCTAATAGCAAGAATTAATAACAAGCATATAAAAAATATTCTTATTAAAATCCCAGTAAATAAAAGCTTAATAAAATCTAAAGATTTTATTAATAAAATAATAAATAGCTTTAGGAGTATTTCCTTTTTTAAAAGTGTAGATATTATAATTGATGTAGATCCTTATAATTAAATTCTATCACAAATTTTGCAAGTCAATTTTAATAATGTATTTTTGCGAACAATTTTTAATAAAATATATGAACCATTACGAAGCTGTTTTCATTTTAAATCCCGTTTTATCTGACGACCAGGTAAAGGAGACAGTAAAAAAATTTGAAGACTATTTATCAAAAAAAGGAGCAGAAATTATTTCAGTTGAACACTGGGGTTTGAAAAAATTAGCTTACCCAATTCAAAATAAAAAAAGTGGGTTCTATAATCTTATTGATTTTAAAGCACCACCGACTGTAATAGACTCTTTTGAAATTGAATTGAGAAGAGATGAAAGAATTATGCGTTACTTAAATGTTAAACTTGATAAGTTTGCAGATGCATGGTCAGTTAAAAGAAGAGAACGTAATACTAAAAAAGCATAGATATGTCATCAATAGATCAAGCAGGAAAAGGAAATCAGGGAGAAATTCGATATTTGACTCCCCTAGATATTGCCACTAAAGACAAGAAAAAATATTGCATGTTTAAAAGATCTGGTATTAAATATCTAGATTATAAAGATCCAGATTTTCTTTTAAGATTTATTAACGAACAAGGTAAGCTTTTGCCTAGGCGTTTAACTGGAACATCTTTAAAATTTCAAAGAAAAGTTTCCGTAGCTGTTAAACGTGCAAGACATTTAGCGCTATTACCTTATCAAGCTGACATGTTAAAATAATTATTATGGAATTAATTTTAAAAAATGATGTACCTAATTTAGGTTTTAAAGATGATATAGTATTAGTCAAAAATGGTTTCGGAAGAAATTTTTTAATCCCTCAAGGTTTAGCCATTTTAGCTACTTCATCTTCAAAAAAAGTTTTAGCTGAAAACATAAAACAAAGAGAATTTAAAGAAAAGAACGTTATTGATGAAGCTAAAAAAATATCTACAAAATTAGATAAATTAGAAATTAAAATTTCTGCAAAATCTGGTGCTGGAGGTAAATTATTTGGATCAATATCAAATACTGATTTGAATACTGAATTAACTAGTTCTGGTTTTGAATTTGACAAAAAAATAATTAAAATTCAAGGTGGGACAATCAAAAGACTAGGTACATATTTAGCCTCAGTAAGACTTCATCGTGATGTTGTAAATGAAATTTCTTTTGAAGTAGTTAAATCTCAAGATTAGACTAAGTATTAAAGAATTTTTATACATATTTCCTGATTGTTTTAAAAAAATTGGATATTTGTTTATACTTTCATAATGTCAAATGTCAAAATCACCATCAAATCCTAAAGGAACTAGAGATTTTTTACCCTCAACTTTATCTAAGCGTAATTACATTTTAGATATTATTAAGAATAATTTCAAGTTATTTGGTTTTCTTCAGATTGAAACACCTGCTCTAGAAAGAAACACTACGCTTCTTGGTAAATATGGAAATGAAGGGGATAGATTGATTTTTAAAATACTTAACTCTGGAGATAAAATAAAAAAGGCAGATATAACGGCTTATAAAGAAAATAAATTATCAGCTTTTATTGATTCAATTAGTGAAAAAGGTTTAAGATATGACCTGACCGTCCCCCTAGCTAGGTTCGTGTCACAGCATCAGAACGAATTAGTTTTCCCATTTAAGCGTTTTCAAATCCAAAACGTATGGAGAGCTGATAGACCACAACACGGAAGATTCCAAGAGTTTACTCAATGTGATGCTGATATAATAGGCTCTAACTCAATAATTCAAGAAATTGAATTATTAAAATTATATGATTGTGTTTTTTCAGAACTAGGATTTGATGATATAGTTTTTAAAATCAATCATCGTTCTTTATTATCAGCATTAGCAAGTTATATAGGCGTTGAAAATAAATTAAACGACTTTATATCAATTATTGATAAAATTGATAAAATTGGAGTTGATAATGCCGTTAGAGAAATAAAAGATTCAATACATAATATTTCTACTTCTAAATTATCAGGCTTATTAAGTGAAAAAAAGATTAGTATTCAAAAATTGGATGATTTATTTGATGATTCTCCCAAAACTAAAAAAGGAATTGATGATTTGAAGACTATAATAGAATTTTTTTCTAAAAATAATTCTCTTAAAAATGAAATTATTTTCGATTTAACTTTAGCTAGAGGATTAAATTATTATACTGGAACAATTATTGAAGTCATTTCTAAATCTAACAAGAAATTAGGTTCATTAGGTGGAGGGGGTAGGTATGATGATTTAACTTCTCTTTTTAATATGAAAATGACTAGTGGAGTTGGGATTTCTTTTGGCCTAGATAGGATCTATCTTCAAATGGAAGATGAAAACATGTTTCCTCAACATTTAGATATTAGTTATGATATTATAGTTATAAATTTTGGTATTAATTATATTGAAAAATTATATCCTTTGATTAATTCGTTAAGAAAAAATGGAAAAAAAATAAGCATTTACCCAGAGAATGTTAAATTAAATAAACAGTTTTCCTATGCAGATAAACATAAGGTGAAATATGCGATATTAATGGGTGAAAATGAGAACCTTAATAATGAAATTATTATAAAAGACATGATTAATGGAACACAATCTAGTCATTCAATAATAAAAGTGAATTCAGATTTATTTGAAGATAAATAAAAAAGTAGCGAGGGGGAGACTCGAACTCCCGACCTCCGGGTTATGAATCCGACGCTCTAACCACCTGAGCTACCTCGCCATCATAAATGCGCGTAAATATATAAACAAATTAACTACACTCAAACTTAGAATAAAAATTATTTTTTTTTTTTTACATCAAATTTAATCTATATATTGCCGCTCTATGGAATTAAAAGTAAAATTTGAGTTAGAGTTTCCTATTCAAGCATCTCCACAGATGCTATATCAATATATTTCTTCTGCATCTGGACTTTCAGAATGGTTTGCTGAGAATGTTAATTCTAGAGGAATTATTTTTTCTTTTTTTTGGGATGGTTCTGAAGAAAAAGCAGAGTTAATTAGTAGTAAATCAAATAATTTTGTGAAATTTAGGTGGTTAGATGATAGTGAAGATCAGGACAAGTGCTTCTTTGAAATCAGGATAGTTGTTGATGAAATAACAAAAGATGTTTCGTTAATGGTTACAGACTTTTCTTATAAAGATGAAATTGAGGAGACTAAAATGTTATGGGATAATCAAATTTCAGATTTAAAACAAGTTTTAGGTTCTTCATAATAGTCAATGATTAATTATAATGGTAATTTTAAAGATCAATCTTCTGATGATTTTAACAATAGAGGTTTTCTGTATGGAGATTCTATTTTTGAAACTATAAAAATTATAGATAATAGAATAATTTTTTGGGAGGAACATTATTTAAGATTAATGTCTTCAATGAGGATCCTTAGAATTGAAATCCCAAATAATTATACTCCAGATTTTTTTGAAAATGAAATTAAAAAAACAAATTCTAAATTAGAGGAGGTTTTTTCAGGAAAAGTCAGATTGACAATTTACAGAGCTGGAGCTGGATTATATTTACCTGAAAAAAACATTCCAGTATTTGTTATTAATTCAAAAAAAACAGATCAGAAATTATTTAAAATTAATACTGAAGAATATAAAGTTGACTTATTTAAAGATTATCAAATTCAGTCTAACTTAATATCTAATATTAAAACTAATAATAGGGTTATTAATGTCATAGGGAGCATCTACGCTAAAGAAAATGATTTACAAAACTGCATATTACTAAATGACAATAAATTGGTCGCAGAGTTTCTAAATGGTAATATTTTTATTGTTAATAAAAATCATATTAAAACACCTACGATTTCAACAGGTTGTCTGGATGGAATTATGCGTAAAATGATTATTGATTTGATAAATAAGGTTCCAAATTATGAAATAGAAGAAAAAGATTTTTCACCTTATGAGTTAATTTCATCCGATGAAATTTGGGTTACAAATTCAATTTCAGGAATTATCCCAGTAACTCAATACAGAAGAAAATCTTTTTCTAATAAAGTTGGAAATATTATGATAAGTTATTTTAATAAAAAAGTTACAGAATTTTAATTGTAGTTAGGGTTTTCAGGCAAGTTTGCCCATATTAAATAGTCACCACCTTGCTTTATTATAGTTTCTCTCCAAATATTGTTACAACTATGTAATAACTCATGTGATAATGACTCATTTTTAATAATCCAAGAAGATGAATTCATTTCCTCCTCAATTTGATTTTCTTCCCATCCTGAGTAACCTATAAAAAACTTAATATCATCTATTTTTATTTTATTTTCATTAATTGAATTTTTCAATGTTGTAAAATCTCCTCCCCAATAAATTCCATTTTTAATTTCAAAACTATTTTTAATTAGTTTTGGTTTATTATGAATAAAATACAGATTTTTTTTTTCAACTGGTCCTCCATTATAAATAGGAAATTTATACTTTAAATCAGGTAATAATTCTTTTGTAGAATATTCTAGTTTTTTATTCAAAATAAACCCTACCGAGCCCGATTGATTGTGTTCCACCAATAATATTACTGATCTGCTAAAGTTGTTTTCAGTGAAGATATTTGGTTCTGCTATTAAAAGACTTCCTTTTTTTATCAATTTAAATATTTAATTAAAATAGCTTTGTTGAATTATAGTTTTTATACCCATTTATAAATTCAGTGGATGACATCTTTTTTTTCCCTTCAATTTGCAATTCTAAAACCTCCAAAAATCCATCTTTTACATAAATTTTGATCAAATTTTGATCTATATAAAGCATTCCATTATTTTCAATTGATGTTTGTTTTTTTTTGAAAATCACTTTGAATAACTTAATTATTTTATTATTATTTTCTTCTTTAGTCCAAGCTGTAGGGTAAGGAGACAAACCTCTTATCATATTATAAATTTCTAATCCTGAACTTTCCCAGTTGATTCTAGTGTTTTCTTTATCTAATTTTGGAGCCTTAATTAAAAATTTAAAATCATTTTGTTCAATAGATTGAAAATCTCCTTTTATAATTAATTTTAAAGTGGATATTATTAATAAACTTCCATTTCTTTTTAACTTCTTATACAGACTTCCTGTATTTTCAGAGTCATCAATTTTAATTTTTTTTTGTTCTATAATGTTACCAAAATCAATTTTTTCATTTATAAAAAAAGTAGTTACTCCTGTGTTTTTTAATCCATTTATAATAGCCCAATGAATTGGTGCTGCTCCTCTAAGTTGTGGTAATAATGAGGCGTGTAAGTTAATTGTCCCGTTTTTTGGTATTTCCCAAACAGTTTTGGGAAGCATTCTGAAAGCTACGACTATAAATATATCTGCATTAATTTGTTTTAATTCCTTAACGAAACTTTCTTCTTTTAAGTTTGACGGTTGTAATATTCTTAAATTTTTTTTAATACTATATTTTTTTACCTCTGAGAAATTAATTTTATTTCCTCTTCCGGATTTTTTATCTGGTGCAGTCACCACTGCCTTAATTTCGTAATTATTTATTAATAGTGTATCTAGACTTTCCACAGCGAAGTCTGGAGTTCCCATAAAGACTATTTTAAAACTGTTCATTTCCAAATCATATTTTAAATTATGTATAACTTAAAATTTTATTTACTCTATTTATTATCGAATCTTTTTCTAAAATTATTGTATCTATTTGAAAAAATTCATAAATTTTAATTATTTCATAGTATATCTTAGTTGATTCTTCAAAATTTTCATACCTACAGTCATCTTTTTGATAAATTTCCTCCCAAGGTGGGAGAATGAAAGCCAAATCGTATTTTATTAACTTACATTTTTCTATTAAATTAAAATCAATTTTAGCTTTTACAAAATTTAAATAAGCGAGGGTATCGTGAACTCCTCTGTCATAAAATGTTATTTGGCTTTTTGGTTTTTTATTGTACTGACTTATTCTTAAATCTAATAATGTTTTAGTGAAGTTTAGTGGGTTTTTAAGGAAAACTTGATCGAACCCTTCTTTTTTCCCTTTAATAGTCAGTAACCTCACTATTTCATGCTCACAATTGAAGTTTCTTTTCTTGAATTCATTTATAAGGCTAGTTTTTCCAGATCCAGGACCCCCCGTGATCACAAATTTTTTTTTACAATTCATCAATGCTAATTTATTAATTAATAAAACTTTATTTATATATATATTTGAAATAATGTTGAATAAAAATGATGATTTTTATCAAAGATTAGAAAAACAGCTCGCTGACTCATCTGTTTGGCCTTCTATTTACAAGTTTAAATTTATTTTAAAATCTAGTTCATCTGATGTTAATTTTGTAAAGAATCTATTTAAGGATATTAATACTGAAATTTCATCTAATATTTCATCATCTAAAAATTATACTAGCATAACGATAACAGCTACGATGAAATCGCCTAATGAAATCATTCAAAAATATAAATTAGCCTCTCAAATAGATGGAATAATATCATTATGAGTTTTAATTTATTAAATTTGTAAAACTTTTAATATTTAAATCACCCAAATTTTGATAGATAATTTAGAATATAACACAGAAAGAACGAAGTTAATAATTCCAGAATATGGAAGACACCTTCATAAAATGATCGATCAAGCTTTGGCGTGTCAAGATAAAAATGAAAGAAATAAAATTGCAAAAGCTATAATTGGAGTAATGGGTAATCTTAACCCTCACTTAAGAGATGTTCCAGATTTTCAACATAAACTTTGGGATCAGCTCTTTATCATGTCTGATTTCAAATTAGATGTAGATTCACCTTATCCAGTACCATCTAAAGAAGTTTTTTCTCAAAGACCCGACAAGTTAAACTACCCTCAGAACTTTCCTAAATATAGATTTTATGGAAATAATATTAAAAAAATGATAGATGTTGCTGTTGGATGGGAGGAAGGTGAAATGAAAAATGAGTTAGTTTATGTTATAGCTAATCATATGAAAAAATGTTTTTTAAATTGGAATAAAGACACTGTTGAAAATGATGTTATTTTTGGTCATTTATTAGAACTTTCAGATGGAAAGCTAGTTTTAGATAGTTCAAGTAAACCATTATCGGAATCACACAATTTAATTAAACTAACAAATAAAAAATTCACTAAACATCCACCTAAGAATAAAAAGCCATATCGTAATTTTAAAAAAAGAAATAATAACTAATATCTATTTAAATGGGTACTTTTTTAATTGAAGGTGGACTTAAGCTAAATGGAGATATTCACCCTCAAGGCGCAAAAAATGAAGCATTGCAAGTCATTTGTGCTACTTTGCTTACAGATAAAGAAGTTGTAATTGATAACATACCTGACATAATTGATGTAATAAAGCTAATAGATCTTTTATCATTTTTAGGTGTTAAGATTAATAAATTATCTAAAAACAAATATTCTTTTAAAGCAAATAATATCAATGTAGATTATTTACAATCTGAAGCTTTTAAGAAAAAAGGAAGTAGTTTAAGAGGCTCAATTATGGTTGTTGGTCCTTTGTTAGCTCGTTTTGGAAAAGGATATATTCCAAAGCCGGGGGGAGATAAAATTGGAAGAAGAAGGTTAGATACTCATTTCTTAGGTTTAATTAAATTAGGAGCTTCATTTAGATACAATAGAGAAGAACATTTTTATGGTGTTGAATCAAAAAAATTAAAAGGTACATACATACTCTTAGATCAAGCTTCTGTTACTGGAACTGCAAACATATTAATGGCAGCATGTTTAGCTGAAGGAAAGACACAAATTTATAATGCAGCTTGTGAGCCATATATTCAGCAGTTATGTAAAATGTTAGTAAATATGGGCGCTAATATTTTCGGAATTGGTTCTAATTTACTAGAGATTCATGGAGTTAATTCACTAGATGGTTGTTCACATAAAGTTCTCCCTGACATGATCGAAATAGGAAGCTGGATTGGAATGGCAGCTATGACTAAAAGTGAAATAACAATTAAAAACGTTAGTTTAGAAAATTTAGGTCAAATTCCGGATATTTTTAGGAAACTAGGAATTACAATTCAAATTAAAGAGGATGATATTTATATTCCAGAGCATAATAACGGTTATGAAATTCAAAATTATATTGATGGCTCAGTACTTACTATTTCGGATGCACCTTGGCCAGGATTTACACCAGATTTATTAAGTATAGTTTTAGTTGTAGCAACTCAAGCAAGAGGAAGCGTACTTATTCACCAGAAAATGTTTGAAAGTAGATTATTTTTTGTCGATAAATTAATTGATATGGGTGCTAAAATTATTCTATGTGATCCTCATAGAGCCAATGTTATAGGTCATGACTTTAAGTCCCAATTGAAAGCTACTACTATGGTATCTCCAGACATTAGAGCTGGAATATCACTATTAATTGCTGCACTTTCTGCAAAAGGAACTAGTACTATACATAATATTGAGCAAATTGATAGAGGATATGAAAATATTGATGGTAGGCTATTGGCTTTAGGCGCAAATATTAAAAGAATTTAGGCAACTACCTTTTACTTATTTTATTTCCGGATATAGATTTTTGTCGACTACATTTAAATCTATTAATTTCAGGATTCCTTTTTTTTAGATGCTTTTGACTTACTCCACTATTCACTCTTTTTCGCCATCTTTTAAAGCTTGATTGCTTTAAATTAGTTCTCATTAACTTAATAACATCTTTCTCACTTAGATTGAATTGAAATAAAATTGCTTCAAATGGAGTCCTGTCTTCCCAGGCCATTTCTATTACTCTATCAATTTGTATGGAATTAAGTTCTAGCATACTAAAGTTTTGTTATAAAATTATCCGCATCGATTAGCAGTTTCTCTTTTTTAAATGAATCCATTTTATCAAAAGTACTTATTAGCATTCTCATTCTGGGATTTTTACTAAAAAATTCTCTTTGTTTATCCATGAATGACCAAAAAAGTCCATCCCAAACATCACTCCATTCACCTTTTTTATAGTCACTCATTTTTATTATATAATTACTGCTACTTATATAAGGTTTAGTAGACATTAGACCACCATCAGCAAATTGACTCATTCCATATACATTAGGAACCATTACCCAGTCATAAGAATCAATAAATAATTCCATAAACCATTTATAAACCTCATCGGGATCGAACTCACATAAAACCATGAAATTGCCTAAAATCATCAATCTTTCAATATGGTTAGCATACCCTGTTTTATTTACTTTATGTATTGTATCGTCAATGGGATCAATTCCTGTTGATCCATCATAAAAAGATTTAGGAATTTTTCTTTTAAAACCCCAATAATTTTTTAATCTTTCTTCTGTACCTTTAGAAACATATACACCTCTTATAAATTCTCTCCAACCAATTATTTGTCTAATAAATCCCTCAGATGAATTTAATGGAATATTATTTTTTTTATAAAAATCTAGTGAGGTATTTAAAATATATTTTGGATCTAGAAGTCCTGAGTTTATTAGTGGAGATAAAACACTATGGTTTATAATAGATTCTTTAATTAAAACAGCATCTTCGTATATTCCAAATTCGTTAAATCTTGAATTTAAAAAATTATTAAACCAAATTTTAGCCGATTTAAAATCTGTTGGATATAATTGATTTTTACCCAATTCCCCGTTATTTTTAGGAAAATATTGAGAAATATATTTCCTTGAATCAATATAATTTTTACTTTGAATTTCGGAGTAATCAATTACAGGTGTATTTTTATTTTTAGGAAATTTTTTCCTATTCATATCATCAAACGTCCATTTTCCACCCAGAGGTTTTTTTTCTTTGTCTAAAAGTATGTTTAGTTTGTTTCTTTGATTTTTATAAAAAGGTGTTTGAAAAAATTTTTTTTTTGTAGGACTAAAAAAAGGTAAAAGTTCATCTTCTTTATTTATGAAGAGAGGGTTTACATAAAAGTTTATGGAAATATCATTTTCTTTGCATGTGGAAGAAATTCTTTTTTCAAGCCAATTATCAATAGGATTATAAATGTTTATTTGTTTTGCTTTTAGATGCTTTAAAAATTCTCTTATATCAGATTGGCTATCAAAAGAATTAATATAAATTACTTCTATTCCTTTTTCAATTAAATAATCATAGTAATTTTTCATTGAATCTCTATGAAAAACTATCTTTTGTTTATGAAAATTATAATGACTAAAAAACAAATATTCCTCAATTAAATATGTTTTATAATTATTTTCAATAAGTATACTTTTTTCAAAAAGTTGATTCGGAAAAACTATATTAATGCTATTCAATTATTTAAAGCTTTTTTATAGGTAATTAAACATCTTTCTCTAGCTTCTCTGTGATCTACGATGGGTTTAATATATTGATCTGTATCAATTTCTGGTACCCATTTTTTTGTATAATTTAATAGTTTATCAAATTTTTTTATTTGTTCATGAGGGTTAAAAATTCTAAAATAAGGGGAAGCGTCTACCCCACAACCTGCAACCCATTGCCAATTACCTACATTGCTAGCCGTTTCATAATCAAATAATTTTTTTGCAAAGTATGCTTCTCCCCATCTCCAATCAATTAATAAATGCTTACATAAAAAACTTCCTACCAACATTCTAACACGGTTGTGCATAAACCCTGTTTGATTCAATTCTCTCATTCCTGCATCAACTAAAGGGAATCCAGTTTGCCCACTACACCATTTTGTGAATTGATCCTCCTTATTAATCCATTCTATTCTATCGTATTTAGGTTTAAAACTTTTATTAACTGTTTGAGGAAAATGAAATAGTATTTGTTGAAAAAACTCTCTCCAAATTAATTCTTTTAAAAAAGTCTTGTTTTTTGATAATTCAGCTTTTTTAACCATTTCTCTGATACTAACTGTACCAAATCTCAAATGCAATCCAATTTTGGATGTACCGTTAATTGATGGAAAGTTTCTGGTTTTTTCATATTCCTCAATTATTTTATCTGACAAATTTAAGTTTAATGGTTTTAAATTATTTTTTTTAAAGCCAATTTCTTCTAATGAAATATTGTTTGTTCCATCCTTCCATAAATTGTTTAATATTTGTTCAGAATTAAAAAAATCAATATTGATTTCTGACATTTTTAGCATCCATTTTCTCGAATACGGAGTGTAAACCTTATAAGGTGTATTATCTTTTTTTACTATTTCAGATTTTTCAAATAAAACATGGTCTTTATAGCTATAAAACTCTATGTTTTTTGAGGTTAGGAGTTCTTTTATTGTATTGTCTCTTTTAACAGAATAAGGAGTGTAATCATTATTTGTATAAACTTTAGAAATATTATATTTTTTTACTAGTTCTAAAAAAATATTTAATGGTTTTCCGTAATATATTGAAACTGATTTATTTTTTTTAATCAATAATGTATTTATTTTTTTTAATGAAAATTCAATAAAATCTAGTCTATGATCTGAACCATTAAGTTTATCTAATGTGTTCTTGTCGTAAATAAAGATTGGTAATACTTTTGAGTTATTTTTCAAAGCATGGTAAAGTCCAGCATTATCATTTAAACGCAGATCTCTTCTAAACCAAAAAATTGCTAATTTCTTGTTCAATTAGATGTGTTTAATGTTGACATTCCCCCATCAACACCCAATATTTGACCTGTTAACCATGAACTCTCATCACTTAATAAAAAAGCAGTTGAATTAGCTATATCAATAGCATTTCCGTGTCTTTTTAAGGGATGCCTATCACCAACTTTTTCTTTTTTAACTTCATTATTTAAGAATCTACTCGCTAAGGGTGTATCAGTTAGTGAAGGTGCAACTACATTAACTCTTATGTTAGGGGCAAATTCTGCTGCTAAAGATTTAGCAAATCCTTCAATAGCTCCTTTTGATGCCGACACACTACTATGAAATGGCATTCCAATTTTTACAGCTACTGTACTGTATAGAACTACACTACAATTTTCTGATTTTTTTAAATTATTTAAAACTTTCTGTAGTGTTTTCACCATTGATATAAAATTAATATTTAAATCCTCCTTAAACGTACTAATTTTCAATCCTCTAAAAGGTCTTAGGTTTATACTGCCTGGTAAGTAAACAAATCCATGTAATGATTCAGGAATTTTCTCTAAATCTAATTCATCATTTAAAACATCAAAACGTATATAAGTTACATTTAGATTAGATAGATTTTCATCACTTCTGCATGCAACAAACAAATTATGTTTTTCATGTAATAATTTAACTGTCTCCAACCCAATTCCAGTTGATCCTCCAATAAATAAAATATTTTTTTTCATAATTAAAATTTTCCGAATAATTTTATGAGTATTTGTTCTCTGTATTTAAAAATTTGATTTAGTTTATTTTTTACAAACAACCAATGTGCAAACTGTCCCAACAATCCGAATGGAATTTTATAATCTACTATATCTTCCATTTCAATACCTCCTTCAATTTCTTTGATGAAATGTTTATGGTGCCATAAAGCGTAGGGACCAAATCTTTGTTCATCAACAAAATATTCTTTTTCCTTTACGTGAGTTATTTCAGTAACCCATTTTGTAGAGATGCCTAGCATTGGAGTAACTTTATATTGAATAATTTGTCCAGAATAAATAGATCTGTTAGCGCCACTTATAATTGTAAAGTTCATCTCTTTAGGAGTTATTTCTTTTAAGTTTTCAGGATTACTAAAAAAGCTCCAAGCTTTATCAATCGAAATTGGTATGTTTTGTTTTGTTTTAAGCTGATATAATTTCAAGATTCAATATTTTAATCAAAATTAACTTTTTTAATTATTATTGTAATCTTATTTAAATAGATTTAATAGATTTGAATATCTAAAAAATTTATTATGTACAAATGTTTTGCAAGTTCTGTTGCCTTTTTGTTTTTTTCTTTTGTTTCTTTTTCTCAAATTCAGACTCCTCAACCAAGCCCGCCCTCAACTTTAACACAAAAAGTAGGACTTGTTGATATAAAGATTGATTATTCTAGACCTTCAATGCGTGGAAGAGAAATTTTTGGCGGTTTAATTCCTTTTGATGAGATTTGGAGAACTGGTGCAAATCAAAATTCAAAAATAACTTTTAGTGAGGATGTAGAGATAGAGGATTCAAAAGTTTTAAAAGGTACTTACTCAATATATACTAAACCCTCTGTTAACTCTTGGCAATTAATACTTTATAATAAATCAGATAATTGGGGGTTGCCAAGAAATTGGGATGAAAATTTAATAGTATTAAATGTAAAAGTTGAATCCAACGAACTTCCATTTTCAATAGAAACGTTTACTATTGCTATAAATAATTTAAGTAATAACGGAGCAACTTTGGATTTTTATTGGGAAAACACAATAGTTTCTTACAAACTAAATACGTTGAACAAAGAAAAAGTAATTTCTGATATTAAAAGGACTTTAAATAATAATCCAAAATCTCAAGATTATTATAAAGCGGCTGTTTTTTATTTGGAAGAAAATTTAGACGTTAATCTTGCTAAAAAATGGATTGATAAGTGTTTTGAATTAAGAAATGATACACCGTATTGGATGTTGCAAAAAAAATCTTTAATCTATTTAGCATATGGTGATAAAGATGAAGCTATAAAAATTGCAAATCAAGGACTTGTATTAGCTAAAGAGACTAAAATAAAAGATTCAATTAAAATGTTAAATGATACTCTTACTTATCTAATAAACAATTAGTTTATTTTTTTATAAAAAAATTAATAAATAGGGATAAAATAATTGTTAACATTGCTCCTATAAAATTTAACCACAAATAACCAATTTCTATGAATCCGTAGATCATAAATATTGATATTTGAGATATACATGCAGCATAAAAAACTTGGTTTCCTTTTATATTTTTAAAGAAAAAAGCTACCATAAAAATACCTAATATAGTTCCGTAAAATATTGATCCAATTAAATTTACTAGTTGAATTAAATTTTCAAATAAGGATCCGAAACTAGCAAAAATTATCGCAATTACTCCCCACATAACTGTAAACCATTTTGAGGCTTTTAAATAATGTTTT
>Ga0115003_10001576_pt1 | contig 19709 bp, 15 predicted proteins | sample ArcticOcean_MG_C_7_FD_88736 | JGI IMG/M metagenome (GOLD analysis project Ga0115003, IMG submission 88736) | Marine microbial communities from western Arctic Ocean - ArcticOcean_MG_CB11_88 | ecosystem: Environmental > Aquatic > Marine > Oceanic | place: Arctic Ocean: Canada Basin | collected... | reverse complement strand
CGCCAAGCGAGACGTACGACGGCGTCAAGGATATGATTCAGACGGCCAAGGACCAGTGCGATGCCGAGCGTGCGAAGGAGACGTTTACGCCGCGCCAGGGCCACGACGATGCTCAGTTTACCGACGATGTGCCTACGATCAGCGTCACGAGCCGTATGCCGTCACATGAGCCCGAAATCGGCAATTACGAGTCTATCAATGGTGCGCTGGCCTTTCGACCCGGCACCGAGATGTATCGCATGCACGTCAAGAACCAAGAGACCGGCGAGTTGTTTGTGCAGCACATGTGCGTGCCGACCGGTCTTGCGGCGCTGGCGTCCGCCGGCAAGGGCGTAGAGTGTGCCAACCGCATCTCCGACTCGTCGACCTCCACTTCTGTTTCCGCAACAGTCGAGCTGCAGCAGCGTATTGCCAAGGGGCCCGACGTGTGGATGGAGACGCTGCTCAAGGCCACATGTCGGGAAGACTTGGCGGTGCTTGCATCCGACGTCGGAACATCACTCGCCGCGCTGTGTAAGTTGAAAAACGAGCTCAGTGGTGTGATGGACGGCTCCAAGCCCATGCCCATACTCGTCGGCCGAGATGGCAAGCGTCCCAAATTGCTCCGTGACCGCTCGATTGGACAGCTGTATCTTGAGTTCGATCTGGGAAACTTCCCCGAGTCGGCGGCTCTGGCGTTAGAGGACGGCTTTCGTGGCCACGTCCGCAACATGCTCTACCACTTTGCGTGCCACGCCCGCGACCTTGTCTGCAGCTACGGCAACGGCGACGCCGGCATCCCCGTCGACGTCGAGCCGCTCACCGTCCACCCTAACGTGACGACGGGGCGTGACGACGATTTCCAGGCTGGGCAAATGTCCTGCATCTTCAGCACGGGGAGTGCGCTTGAGCACCTGCTTGCCGTCTACCACGAGGTCCACGTGGTTGGCGAATCCTTCTTGAGCACGTGTCTGATCGGAGAGTACAGCGACCGGTACATGCTCTGGATGTGCTGCTCCGCGGCGTGCATGGAGCTTCCCGACGACCAAGGGGAGTGCACCACTGTGCTCCACAACATGACGGGGCGATCGACGGACGACGTTTGGTACCGGGTCATGCGCGCCGTGGAGCTGCTGCATTGGCAGGCGCAGGATGGCGCGAACTGGCAAGGCGGCATCTCGATGGCGCGCTTCATCGGCCCGCCAATCAGCTGGCTCAAGCACGCTGTCATGGATCACGTGCAGGTCTACGGCATGCGCCTTGCTCGTCACCTGGAGTTCAAAAGCACCGTCGCGGAGAGGGGCACAATCACGATGCCCGACTTTATCACGCTGCGTCCGACGCGCAGCGACCCGGGCAAGATCGTCTTCAGCGACGAGTGGTGGGCGGTAGCCAACCTTCAGTGGGGCCTGGGCGACCAGCTCGAAAGGCGGCGCACAGAATGGAACGAACGCGTCGTCAAGCTGCACGGAGAGGGCATCCCACAGGGATATTCGTGGAACGATGTCCACGATGCTGCGCTCAATGGCGATTGGAAGGAAGCAGAGCGAGCACTTTCCGGCATTTCCGATGGGAATGCCTACGATTCATGCAACCGTGCAACGGTCAAACGCATGCTCGGCGGCGACAAGATCCGCGACGTTGAGCCTCCGTTTATCGATGTACATATTGGCGTCATGATCGTCGTTGATGTGATGTCCAGTCCGTCTCAGGGCTGGACGAAAGTCGACCTCCTAAACTTTATCGAGTCGCTCGTCTGTCGCTGCTACAGCAGCGAGGTGGGTCTGACCAGACTTTTCTGTGACGAGTGGCGCGCGATCATTGAGTACCTGCAACCACCACCTTCGACGACGGCTCGCAGAGACCACATCCGGCTGTTTGAGCCGATGCTCTCTTGGTGGGTGTGGACAGTCGCCGCGCTCATGTCCAACACGGTACCCGTAAACGAGTGGCCAGCCACTCTCGAGAAGGCGTGTCCCCTTCGCAATATCCCCGCGTTCACGTACAACTGCGCGTCCGCCTTACTCACCACCATCGCCGCCAAGTTTGACGCCCAGTCGTCGTACCTGTACCTTGTATCGGGTAACAACCTCATCATCTCGTCCGCGATTGGCACGGTAGGCACGCTCGTGTGGGTGCCCAAGCGCGATGGCACGCGACTTGTGCAGTACATGGACAACTTCCGGGCCGACAACCCGTGGCGCGAGATCTTGCTCCAATTGCTGCACAAGGTCGTCAGCCCTCTTAACACGCCGCCGTTGGCGCAGTTGCACTCGGTCGCGGAGCGTCAACGTCAAAGTGCGATCCCAGGGGTCTCACAAGCGGATATCTCCGACCTGCTCTCCATGTCTCAGGATGATGTGCGTCGCCTGGCAGGTCCAATATCTGCGTCATCGCCGTCCAAGGCGGAGGGCAAGAAGGTCCAGCCCAGCCAGAGGCCACGCATAATCAGGAAGCCCGGCAAGCACATCGTCCGGTGGCCGCCGCCACCGCCCAAGTCGCAGGTGACCGTCGAGCTGGAGGCCATGACCGACGAGATGCGCACGGAGCTGGTGCCGGGGCTCAAGAAGTTGCTCGCCGCAATTGATCGGGATGCCAATGACTGCGAGATCACCTACGTCGATCTCAATAATATGGGCACCGACTTTGAGGACGCCCTCGACAATGCACATGACAAGTACGAGCACAAGGTCACCGGCGAGGCGTGGCTGGGCTTCACCGAGTTTGAGGCCTACGCGCGCGGCGTCGTCAAGAAGGCGCTCACCGACAAGAAGAAGCGCGAGAAGCAGGACGAGGCGGAGCGCAAGAAGAAGACGGAGGACGACAAGGCACGCAAGGAGTACGAGGAGTTCGTCAACGGCGCCGCGCGCACGCTGGCGCTGTCGACGGACGCGTGGGACCTCTGGATCGACTCGCGCCACACCAACACCGACAAGCGCGACGAGGGCATCTCGCGCCTCAAGACCGCCAAGAAGAACCTGCTGCCCAAGCTCAAGGAGGACCAGCAGGAGCTCAAGGACATGATCCTCACGGCGCTCAAGCAGCGCGAGGACTACGAGAAGGACCGCAAGCGCCGCGAGCGCGAGCAGGCGCGCGCCGAGGAGGCGGCCACGCTGCCGCCCGTGCCCGAGCCCGTCATCGTCGATCCGGAACCAGAGCCCGCGGGCGGCTCCTCCTCTGGCTCCTCGCCCATCGACCCACCCGTCGTGACGCTCACACCGGCCGATAAGCGCCGCGCCGCCAAGGAACGCCGCAACGCGCGCAAGGCCGAGGAGGCGGAGGCGGAGCGTCAGACGCGCCTCCGCCAACAGGAGGAGATCAACGTGATCGCGGCGATGGAGGCCTCGCGTCTCGAGGCGATTCGCGTGGAGCGGGAGCGGGCACTGGCCGAGGCGTCCGCCGCGGCCGCCGCGGCTGCGGCGGCCGAGGTGGAGCGCCATCGCGTGGAGCGCCACCAGGAGCTTCCTCCTGCGCCGCCTCAACTGCGCCCGTCACGCGGCGACCCGTCGCACTCCTTCATGATGCGCCGCGTCTCGCACGTGGGTCCCAACGGCCACGAGTCGCAGCGCCTCTCCTCCGATCCGCGTGATTGGGCAGCCGAGCGTCTCTACCAGGCAGAGCGCATCCAGCAGAACGTGATCGCGCACTGGGAGGCGCAGTCGCTTCAGCAGCAGCGGGAGCGGGAGGCACTGGCTCGAGCTCCGCCTGCGCCAATCATCACAGCTCCCACGCTCGCGGCCCTTGCGGGCTCGAGCAGCGCGCCGCCCGAGTCGACTATCGGCGACGCGCGCTGCGCCATCTGCATGGACGAGGAGAAGGACCAGCTCTTCCTGCCGTGCAAGCACGTGGCGTGCTGCCACTCGTGTGCTAGCAAGATCATGAAGGCTAAGAAGGAGTGCCCGCTATGTCGCGCGCCAATCAAGAAGCTCATTGGCGGCGTCAAGTTCTGAGCATGTCGCGGCGCCGGGCCCAGTTCATCGAGCTGGCCAACGAGAAGAAACGAGAGGATACGGCCGACGCGCTTGAGCGTAGCCGACAAGCCGATGGCGGGGGGGTTGTGAAGCAGACGATCGACGAGTCTGAGAAGTATACCGAGCGCAAGGCACTGGACAGAAGGGTACGGGCGTGCGCGCGCATAGAGAACATGAAGCGGGTGCTTCGAGAGCACCCAGAGCTGAAGATGGCATGCCATCTGATTGGTATGGGAGTGGCGTTTCTGGCGATTCAGTGGCTGCTGATAAATGGGGAACAAGAGTGGTGAGCGGCGAGCGGACTGCACAATTTCCGTTGCCCTTCCGTGTGTGCGTGGAATATGTGTGGAAAGTTATGAGGAGATTGCAGCGAGCTGAAAAATGTTGTGGACCATTTGGGATTTGGGTGAACCACAGAATCCTCCCCGGAAGAAATGTCTGAAGTGTCCCTGTTTGGTGCCCACTGGACTTCAAAAGCGCCGTTTTCCACCTATGAGCGGAAATCGGTGGTTTAATTTCCGCCTCTGCCCGGAAGAGGAGTGGACCGGACTTCAAAAGCGCCGTTTTCCGCATCTGACTGGAAATATCACGGAAATAGTATAGTGGGACCATCGAAGCCCCTTGCTCCAGACGCAGCAGTGTGCGCAGAAGCAATGGTCCCACTATACTATTTCCGTGACTCTTCCGGGCAAAGGTGGAAATCGGCGCTTTTGAAGTCCGGTCCACTCCTCTTCCGGACAGAGGCGGAAATTAAACCACCGATTTCCGCTCATAGGTGGAAAACGGCGCTTTTGAACTCCGGTCCACTCCTCTTCCGGGCAGGGGCGGAAATTAAACCACCGATTTCCGCTAATTGGTGGAAAACGGCGCTTTTGAACTCCAGGTGGGCACCAAACAGGGACACTTCAGACACTCTCTCCGGTGGGAGCCTTGTGGTTCACCCGCTACCCCCCTCTGGGTCACAACATTCTTCAGCTCCAAAGTGCGAGATCTGCCTTTCCATACCTACGGACCATTGGAGGGAAACGGGTGCAAATGCTTTGCACGGAGTTTGTATCGTCCCCTTCAATGACTCCGCCGCCTTCGTCCCCCTCCTGGTCGCCCTCAGAAGAAGAGGAGGAACACAAACGTGCCCACGCCGCCGCGCGCGAGAAGTGGAAGGAGTACATCCACGAGCCGCTTGATCCTGCCACTGCTGCGGTGCGCGCCAAGGAGATGGCCTCTGCGCTCAAACCGCTCAGCAAGCGCAAGTACGACGCCATGCACAATGCAGATGGGGGTGTCATAACGCGAGAGTCCTCCGAGGACCTGATTGAGCAGATGGTCTGGAAGGGCCATTGGAAGAAGGTGATGGGCGAGTCGTGGCGCTCGGTCAACGTTGGGCAAGCGCGTACATACATCATGGAATTCCTGGTGCCCCGCAACGGCAACGACCTGGCGGACTACCTCAAGGAGATCCACATGGCGGGCTACGACCACTACTCGCTATGTGGCGTCCATGGCTGGGAGCCATTTGAGCTGCCTGGCCAGGCCAAGGGGTGGGGTAAAGTCGTCACCGATGTCGAGCTCCTTGCCGACTGGCACGCCGAGCGTGCCTTCGGCATGCCCATTCCCCACCACGCGGGAGACGGCTGGGTATGCCGCGGCCAGCACTTTACTAAGGCAGACCACCCTCGCGCCAACGAGCACGGCCCCCACGGCAGCAGCGGCCCCCGCTGGCATTCGATCGTCTGACACAAGGCGTCAGAAGCAGGTTGACGTGGCGATTACGCGCGCATTCAAGAGGCAGAAGCACAAGGGTAAATGCCGTGCAGCGCTCACCGGCGACGGGGTCTACATGACCTTTCACCATTACCAACACACGCTGTTGGTCTACGACCTGACACGCGGAAGGGCCGTCATGACATGGAGCGAGAAGCCGACCGATAGACGCATTTTAAGCGCCGCTCTCGCTAACCTAGAGGCGATGTATGAGGCAAGTAAGTGAGAGACCGAGGGTGGGGTATGGCGTCGAGCTCAGGTGGCACCGGGCCCATGAGTCCGTCTCTGGCGCCGCGTAAGAAGCAACGGTCTGTAGCCCCACCAAAGGTGTGTCACGGAAACTGTATTGAAAAGATGAAGGGGCTCAGGGATGCGAGCGTCCGTCTCGTGCTTGCCGACCCACCCTACGGCATCGGCGTGCAAGGCGTCAAGTGGGACGGCGATGATGGCTACATGGGCTTTGCCAAGGCCTGGCTTGCGGAGGCGGCACGCATCTTGCAGCCGGGTGGCACGCTACTCTACTTTTCGTCACCGTGCACCATCTGGGCCTCGCGCATCAACATCCTGTTGCAGGACACCTACAACCTGACGCACCAGCAGACGCTCACGTGGGTCTACGCACAAGGTAAGCCGCCTCACTCTAACCCTGATTCCCCAAAGCACCTACACACGCCCGCTTTGCATCCACCGACAACTCTGTGTATGCGCAGGCGGCGACGCGCGGCTTGAGAGCATGAAGCAGTACGCTGTTAGGAGCGAGATCATTGAGTGGTGGACCAAGGCGCCAGGGGTGCACACGTTCAACCCCGCGCTTGCGGCCGAGCGGTACACCGACGCCGAGAAGCAAGTGGCGATGGCCAAGGGGGTGGGCCGGGTGTCGGAGGTATCACTCAACAAGGGGCGCCCGCCCCGTACGTGGTGCGACATCCCGCGCGAAAACTCGCGGTCCAAGGAGCGCGGCTACTCTGAGGTGAAGCACCCGTCCATGAAGCCGCTCATGCTCTGCGAGCGACTCATCGCGGTGCACTCCAACGCCGCCGATCGTATCGTCATTCCCTTTGCGGGCAGTGGCTCGGAGGTCTTGATAGCCGCCAAGCTTGGCCGGGAGGTTATAGGCTACGAGACGGACTCGAGCTACATGGAGTTGATGAGGGCCCGTTTCGCCGGCCATGGTATAGTAGTCGAATTTGACGAGTAGTAAGACCGTGTCCGCTAAGCTTGTCGTACCGGAAGATACCCATAGCCACATCACCCATCAATTTGGATATTGACACCGCTGGGCCATCGTTAGATCCGTTTCTGCGCTCAACATGTTGAGCGGCTCGCCATCAATCCGTCGCGCTCGACAGCTACCAGAAGAGAGTGACAGTGACAGCGACGTGCCTGTTGACGACCCGTGGGAAGACGCCGACTTTGACGACCTGTGGGTGCGGTACGGCGAGGTCTCCGCTCAGGCGACCGAGTTCCTCAGCGAGGAGGAGCTGGCCGAGGTGCAGCCTGACGTGTCGATTGAACACATTTCCTCAGAGCAGGACGGCGCTGCCTTGCTTGTGGTCATCCGTAAGATAGAGAGCGCCCTAGAGGCAAAGGAGGCCGAGGCGGGGGGAGAGGAGGAGGAGGATGAGGAGGAGGAGGAGGAGGAGGAGGAGGAGGCTGAAGATAACCCGCTTGAGCCCGAAATGGTGGGCGAGCGCGCCGATGCGCTTGAGGCGTTAACGGATACCATGACCCTGCTTGACATCACCGAGCAGAACATTACACAGTACAGCAGTGTGGTCTACGGCGTGCCCGACGATAATATTGTGCAACGCGGCGAGCCGATGGAGTTTGCCAACGCCCAAGGGATGAACGCAATGCTCAACACCAAGTCGCCACCGCTCTGGGACAAGGTGCGGACGCGGCACATCTGGGTTGTGCGCAACAATAGCAAGCGCAAGCCGGCAGGATGGTGGGACGGCAAGCCCGAGGCGCCGACGCTTGCCGAGCTGCCGTATGAGACCTTCTTCTATATCTGCTGCTTCGTCACGGCCGACCATGACGACGCCGAGTCGGTGATGCGCGCCGACTGCGACAAGCGCCTGCTGCGCCACCTGCACAAGCAGGTGGCCGTCAAGTTGCACGCTCGCTTCGACGAGGCGCTCAAAGACCAGCCGGATGGGCGCGAGAAGAAGAAGCACATTCTTGACTGGAAGCCCGCGACGCAGCCGCAGGTGAAGCCCGACGTGGCCGACTGGCCGTCCTACAAGAGTGTGGTGCTTAACACATCCTTTAAGAAGCGCGAGTCGGCGCCTCGGCCCAAGGGTACGCAGCCCAAACCCAGGAAGCCGAAGAGGGGCAAGGATGGCGAGACGATTGTGATGCCACCGGCCCCCAAGGGTGGCTTCAAGAAGCGCTCTGCTGAGGAGGAGGAGGAGGAGGAGGAGGACGAGGAGGAGGCGGCAAACAATCACGAGGCTTCTGGAGAGGTCGAAGCCGTGTCCGTAAAGCCCAAGGCCAAGCGCAAGCATCCGGACGCCGGCTCGGCAAGCGAGGGTTCAAGCAGTGCCACACAGCACCCTTTGACGCCCGCAGGCGCCATGCCTCAGGTGAGTAAGTACCCGCTAAAGAACAAGCACGCCAAGCACGTGCAGACCTGGGTGCACAACGGCTACGTGTACGTTGCCGAGCATTAGGCCTGCCCTGTGCTTGAGAGAGAGAGAGAGAAAGAGAAGTATGGCGCGGCAGTTGATGCATCGATACTTTACCGCGTCGGACTGGGGACTCAATTGGCCGGGAGGCATGGCGGTGGTCAACGCGTCTATCGCGCCACCTCCGCCGCCGCCGCTTGACCACGGTTGGGAGGTGGCTATGGGACCATGGTTTGTGTTGGGAGGTTTTGTGCTGGGGATCACATTGAATACCAACCGTATGATCGGCGACGTTGCGTGTGCCTGGCGCCTGTCTTACAGTCCAAAGGGTCCAGCGTTTGGTATCTGGGGTGTGATCTATCTATGGACGCTCACGTCGATCATACTGCAGCTTGCACACGGATACAGTGCGCCGACGTACATTGGCGAGCCACAGTCTAACTACCTCATGGCGTTCACATGGTTGCTGGTGGGTATATGGGGAGTCACCTTCGGACGTGGAGCTGAAGACGACGTACCAGGTTTCATTGGACTGTCTGCCTTTGTGCTCGTTGCCGCGGCGATGGTCTCGCTCGGCGCCGTCGGCATTGAGCAGAGCTGGCGATCTAGGAACCCATGGAAGATGGCGGGCGTGGGAGCGCCATACGCTCTCCTTGCTGGCTGGCTGTGCGTGGCAGCCGCCGCCAACGTTGGCATCGCGATAAAGGCAGCGACGACGCCACCCGACCCGCGGTGCACGCGCGGTCGCTACCGGCGTGCGTGGGAGGAGGACCCAGTCGATACGAGCTCAGGCTCAGCCTGGGTGCCGCTTGTCTTGGCGAGCACCGTATCGGTTGGCGCCTTTCTCATCCCCGATCCCGTACTGACACTCCCTATCGCATGGGCCGTGTGGAACATGAAGCGACACCTCAAGAACTGGGTGGCTCTTGAGGTGCTGGCGGTCACGTTTGTGGCGACCACCGTGCAGGTCGCTACGGAGCGTTGGGTTGTGAAAGATGTAAAGTAATTTTTAACACTCTCTCATATTCTCATATTCACACCCGAGAGGCACCGTTTCCTGAAGCTGGCAGTCGCAGCAGCGGCATGTCGACCCCGTCGGCTGCCGACGCACCCTCTTCATGGAAATAGCCCGGTGGCAAGTTTCGCGCGTCGTTAACCTGAATCTCGCCATACGGCGACATGGGCATTGGCATCGCGCCCTTCATTCGCGCGTAGGCCGGCGGACCGCCCGGTGTGTACATGGGAGGCTTGCGGCACATGAACCACCACAGTGCGCCAATTACGAGGACTACCACAGACGCGGCGCCCACAATGATGGCGACCCACGAGCCCGTGGAGATGTCACCGCCGGTGCTGTTGGTGCTTAGCCGGCGCACGTGGGAGACGATATCGTCTGGATCGTCGATGGTCACCACGTCATTTACTGACGCGGCATCCTGCAGCTCGGTCGGCTCCACGCCACTGAGCACGGCGCACGCGAGCGTGGCCAGCCCCACCCGTACGACTGGGTAGCCCATGGATAATAGTAGTTTCATGAAACATGGTTATTCACGATAGGACTACGTCAACACACACACTTACACTTATCGACGCTTCTTAAGCAGCCTTTGCTGCTTTTTATTCGGGGGTTTGGCCGCCTTCCGCTGCTCCTCCTCTGCAGGATCGCCGCCAAAGACGGGCTTGGCATTCTGCGCAATGTGCGCAAGGATGACACGCGTCTCCATGACGCGGTGTGCGTTCATCAGCCACGGCTTGCAGTGTGAAGGGCAGTACCACACGCGACGGAGCGGTGGCGGCAGCACGGCGTTGGGTCCGGCGATGTCAAGCGGCGCCTTGAGCTCCTTCCAGCGCGCGCCTGTGGTATTCATCCTTTCCACCTGCCCGCAGAATCTGCACACCTTGCCCGACGACTGCGCCGCGAGCGGGCCCGCCGTCAGGTTGTCGACGCCCAGCATACCGTGGTCGCATCGCATGCAGCACACGTCGGCGCCGTAAACGTACACACCCGGCTGCACGCGCGTGAGGGCGGCGCAGTAGGAGCAGAGTGCAAACCACTGCTTGTAGATGCGGACGACACGTCCGATCACGGGCACGGTGAACATGGGGTGCTCGCCACATGCGATGGCGCAGGTACGCTGCTCGAGCGCATTCTTGGCGTCGCGACGCACGCGCGCGGCAATGCCCGACTCGACGCCCGAGGCGCGACGCGGCGCGGTAAGGCTTGTAAGCTGTGCCCGTTCGACGACCTCCGCCTCGATGCACCGCTTCTTCATTTCGGTCTCAAACGTGATGGCCGTACGCAGCGCCGCCGACGAGCGCTTGGCGCAGTGTAGCCGCACCCCATCCTCGGGCGAGTCGGTGGCAATCTGGCACGAGGAAATACCTAGCTCGTTGAAGGGCACGCTGCTTGCCGTGGTTGCAAAGGCATTGGCCACGCGGTGGCATTCGGCGCAGCAGCATATGTGAGTGGCGTGCATTGGAAGCGCCTCTGTTGGTGTGTTGCTTGGGAGCCGCAGCCGCTTACGCAGCGCCACAAGCTGCAGCGCACGGGTGCGTTGTCCCAGGTCGACAATGAGTACCTCCTCGTTCACCCATGCTGTACGCGCATACGCAAGTAGCTTGGCGGCTGCCTCGGGCCCGGCGTCACCGATTAGCTTGGCGCCCTCGATGGCCGAGCGGGCACCGACACCCGAGACGATACTCGGTATGCCCTCAAGGCCCATCTCGGTAGCCACCTCGCCTATGGTGGCAATGCCGGCGGCAGGACTGCGCAGCGCCATGCGCTGCACTTGCAGCGCCGTCTGCTCGTCGAGCTGAGCGGCGAGTTGCGTCGCCTTGTTGAGTCCGTGTACTGCTGCGTGCTGCGTTGTATCGAGGCGCGAGACCCTGAGTTGGTGCGATTGCGCAAATAGCCAGAAGGCCACAAAGTGTGCCTTGAAGGCTGCGGCCCACACGTCGCCCGCCAGCTGCACCAGCGGCTGGCGGGCGTGCACGTCGGCGGTGCCTTTGCCTGCGAGGGGAGGGGCAGAGCTAAGATCAGTGTATGAGGCCGCGGCGCGCAATGGGGAGAACAAGGATTAAGAGCTCGAAAGCATTGTAGGGTACCTAGCCAACCGGTGTCCCATCCCAGGCCTTCGTACGACGGGCCGTCGTCGTCAGGGGCGTCGGACTGCTGATTGGAGCGTAGATCAAAGGCGTGTCTCAGTGCATGTGGCCACTGGCTGCCCATAGCCAGCATCCGCCCCGTATCAGCAAACGCGGTCATCGCCGACTCCATGCCCACGTGCGGAAACTGCGATGGTGGCTGCAGCAGGTGGCGCACCGGGTGGCCCCTGTTGCTGAGCGCCGCGTGCATCGCCGGGCTTGCCGCCATGGTTGATGCAAGGTACCGACGGATGGCCTCCTTGCTGTACGCCGCCACTGCTTTGATCTCGTTATTTTCCCGGGGTAGCAGCCTGATGGTCTTCATGCGCGTTTGCCAGTTGGGGCGCTGCGACGGGTGGAGCTGTGGGTGCATTCCGACGAGGCATGTGTGCACCGCGTGCATGACGACGGCGCGTGAACCCACATGCTCAAGCGCATCCTTGAGCACCGTGTCCCAGCCGCGTGCTCCGGGATTAGTGCATCGACTGAGCAGCTGCACTAATGGTTCTACTGTCTTTGGGTAGCCCTCGCCCTTAGGGGCCACGCGCCGCGCGTAGAGATCGGAAAGGTCAAAGCCTGAGGCCGCGCACGGCACGGTGGAGATGCTCGGCGGTGCAGGTTCAAGGATGTCGCCGTCGAGGGCTGCCAGGTACTCAGCGTGTGCGCTTGTCCACACGGCCGCGCAGTAGGCGTCAAAGTATAGCTGGCACGCCCAGCGTCGCGCGATGACATCGTCGGGTTCAGTCGCGCGGTCCGCTGGCCAGATGTTGCTGATTGTATGCTGCGCGTACTCCTCAAGGTGCGCACCAATAGTGAGGCGTGCCGCCGCCGCCTCGCGCTTACCACCTGCCACGTTGACAGCCTCCTGAAAATCCCCACTCAGCATCCAGGGCTCCGCATCCGCGCCCGCCTGTCGCGCCAGCCGCTGCAATGCACACCACACCCCCGCCTCCCTCCAATCCGCACACAATGGCCGCATAGATGTCGCGCTCAGAGCGACATTCCCAACGCCGCCGACGGAGCGACCACTCCCGCCGACGGCTGCACAAAAGACGAAAAGCCCAGACCGGTGCCGGTGGGATCGTCGGCGCCAATGCCCACCTGCACAATGTGTGGGCCATCCTCGCCCATCACGTAGCGGTAGTGCGACGAGCAGAAGCGTACGGTCGGTTTCCACATGAGCGTGGCGGTGGCGCCCTCGCGCGAGGCGCGGCTCGTGGTGGCGAACTGCTCGTCGACAAAGAGCATAGCCTCCGGTCGGTAGCCATCGCGCGCGTGCACGGTGCTCGCGCTCATGGGCAGCTCAGCCATCGTGCGGCCAAGCTCGGCCAGGTCGGGAGGGTCGTTCTCGTTGGCGGTTGGCGAGCCCACCACGTTGCCAAAGACCTGCATGTCGAGAGGTGCGCTCGACACCTTGAAGTTGGGATCGGTGCGGCACTGGATGTAGAGCAAATTCTGAAAATATCTCGTGCAGATGAGGCACTTCTTGCGGCGAGCCGGTAGGCCGTTGCCGGCGAGGAATTTCTCGCGCTCCACAGGCAGAAGAAACTCGGTGCCCGTGAAGGCAAGTGGAGTGTCTTGGCCGTGGCGAAGATTTGCCATGAAGAGACAGATACACTTGTCGCCGCACGCGCACGCGCGTTCGCCGATGCGCGCATTGGGTGGACGGAGGTAGGACGCGTCGTAGCTGAATGGGATGATGGGCACGTCGGCCACCTGCACCGATGCCTTCTCGAACATGCTGCCGACGAGCTGCAGCGTCTTGCGATTGGTCGCCTCCCTGTGCGCAACAAAGGGGAAGCAACAAGGGAAGGGTCAGAGCAACAGCAGGGATGTATGCCAAGGCGCATGCGGGGGAATTGTGAGGCGTGGGTTCGAGCCGTAGGCACGAACATCGAGAGCATTGGGTGCACTCGCAAGAACTCGTTCAGCGCCCGCTCGTCAGCGCCGTATTCTTCGTCGGCAGCAATGTTAGGGATCTCGCTCAGAAGCGAGTTGGTGGAGCTTGAGCTCGGCGGCAGCGGGCCGTCAGGCACGGGCATGTATGAGGACCTACGACCCGGCGCGCGCGCCGAGCTTGTGCGCGGGACGGGAGAGGAGCCGGTTGCCGTCGGCGGCAGCACAAACTCCTCGTCCTCGTCCATTGCGGTAGTGCGCTCGGCGCTGCCAAGGATTGAGGGAGAGAGTTGCGGCGAGACTCGCGGGCGCGGCGGTACTGCGCGCTGCATGGGCACCGGCACCGGGCCGGTTGGCGAGCACTTGGGCGACTTTGGGTTTCTGGCGAGCGCGGCGAGATAGGCTCCGCTTTTTTCCTTGCCGTTGCTCTTGCGGGCGATGGGGCGAAGGTCCTCGTCAGTGGTGGTGCCGAGTCGTTGCCGCGCTGTGGGCTCCCTTGGGCGGCCTGCCAGCGAAGGTGATATCCGCCCCGTGGCCGACATCGGTATCGGTATTAGTATGGTTTTTATCGCCTACTCTGCAATTATAATAGATAGCGATGACACACAAGCAGTACACACATGGCGCAACTCGACCCTAGATGGCGCGGGTTTTTTGAATCGCCTACAACTGCGCTCAATTTTGACTCGCCGCTGTCAATAGGCATCCCCGAATGGTACCCTCAGTATAGTGCAAAGGTGCCAGCAACAACGGCGGCAAACGCCACCAACGCTACTAACTGTGAGTACAGCACGGGAGATTGGCGACAGGCGGTTGTGGGGTGGCTTGGCTCCGCGTGTATCGCAGCGATAGGAGCAACGCTAATGCGCTGTGCGGTGCGCAAAGAGTACAACAACAACCCATGCATCTCCACGCCGGCGGCAAAGGAGAAGGCATCTGAGCGATTGGACGGCAGTGGCCCACACTCCGCGCCGCTGCCAAGCGCAATGCGTAATCGATGGGAGCTGCGCAAGCGGGCTGCTCTCGACACAGACGTGAGTGACGGGGACGAGCTGCCTTCCGCCCAACCGTCGCCAACCTGCGTGATGGATATGGAAGTTACGGACATCTCGCGCGCCTCACCCGTTGAGGAGCTCGGGCCATCGCAGGCCGCTACGGATGGAGCGTGCGCCAAGGCGAGCGCATCCGACGAGTTGCCGTGCTACGCACCTCCTACGCGGTCCTCCAGCTCCAGGGTCATACTTGCCTCAGCGGCCAATCTTGTGCGCGATGTATACCTGCACCTGGTCAAGCACCACGTCTTCATAGTCAGTGATATCTTTGACTCCAATAACGTGCTTACCTGTGCCAGCCTCGACCCAATGGGAGTGCTCTTCAGCGCTCAGACGATACTACGTATCGTGCTCACCGAGGAGCTACTTGCCACGCACGGACTTGATGTTCAGGTCCGCGAATTGTGTGCCGGCGTACTGCTGCTTTGCTACAAGCTCAAATCGGAGTCACACTGGCGAGAGGGGTACAGCATATCGGCCATTGTCTTCACGCAGTTCATGCAGCAGCACGAGCTGCCCATTCGCAATGATGAGAAGGCGCGCGCCCTCGTTGCCCACCTTGAGTTCGAGCTGGCAACAAAGCTGCCGCTGTTCAAGCTTGTTGACGAGACACCGCACGCTGCGTGCGAGTGGACGCTCTACAAGTACTACGAGGAGCGACTTGAGCAGTACAAGCGTGACAACAAGGAGATGCTTGAGAAGGGTAACATTCACGCCGTCGCCGGGCTGCGTGACACTGAGCTGAACGGGAATAAAGAGCTCATGCTTGCGCTGTCGGGCTGTTACTTCTTTTACCACGCGGCCTGCATCAACCACGAGCAGGAGGTGCTGGAGACCATGGCGCAATGGGCCGACCAGAACGTGATGGGCGAGGCGCTGGCTCACGCGTGTCTTTTGGCCATCCACCTACTGCCTGGTGACCGGAGTGTGCCGCCTGCCGTGAGCGCCAAGGTTGCGCGCGCCGCCACGCTCCTTGTGCAGAACGCGGAGATGGTATCATCGGCCGAACTATCCACCAAGAGGACGCGGTCGGCGCAGCGCACGTCTGGACTACGTGCCGGAGCCACCGCCAACGCCATGCATCCATGCCAATCGATAGTTGACCACTGCGCGCTCCAGCGCCTGATGGAGGCACTCAAGGGACACTTGTGATCGCTATGTAGAGGAATGCGTCTGTACCATTTAGAGCGTGCGATGGCACGCGGCCAGACAAGGCACGCGCCACGTGTGCGCATCCGATACAAGAGCAAAGAGGAGCGCGATCGAGTGGCCGCCAAGGCGAGCTGGCAAGCACTACAACACAGCATCTTTTTACATTACTTCATAGTATCGCTACGGGTTGCGGGACTGTTAACAGGGCTCTCGCTGTTGTGTCGTGGCATGTATGATCTGTACGAGTATTTCTTTTTCTAAGAGATTGATGACGCGCTCACTCTCGCAAGTAGCCCAGCTTTTTCCTCTTTTGCCATGGCCTTTTTGCCCACCCCGTTGGTCGGTGCAGAGGGCATCGATGCCAGCGTCTCGCGGGTCTCCCTGGCGCGTGCACGCTCGGCGATCTTGCTCTCAAGCAGCGCAATCTCCTGCTCCTTCTCTGCCTCGGACATGCCAACTGCTGCGGGTGGGGGACGCTCGTTGTCTACCATCGACTCAAGCTCCGCCATCAAGTCGTCGTCATCAACATCCGCAGCGCCATTGGCCGCAAACTCGGCCATGACCCCGTTGAGGTCGGAGGCCATGTCGCGCGCCTCGGTCGCGTCGTCGATGGCCGACTCGGCCTTGCTAAGCATCTTACCGTCTGCCTTCATGCTCTTGCTAGTAGATGCCAGCGCGCTGGTGAGCGTCTTGTGCATGGCGGCCTGCGCAAGCATATCGACCTGCTGCTCCACCGCGTCAAGCGCCGCCTGGTTGCTAGACATCTGCGCCTCAATCTGCTTGGCCTTCTTGAGTGCTCGTATGGCCTGTGCCTTCTGGCCGGCTTTTTGAAGCTGCATTGCTTGGGAACGTTGCTCCTGTGCGCGCGCCTCAAGCGCCTCAACGCGACCCTTCATGATCGCAGCTGCCTCCTCCAGCTTGGCCGCTGGGTCGCCCTTCTTGACGCCCGCAAGCCCAAAGACGGCGCGGCTAAAGTCTGCATTAGATGTGGAAGAGGTGGCGCTGTTCACGGCGGCGGCGGCTACTTCTACTGTTCGAGCAGCGGCGCGTCGACCACGCATTTTTCCTAAGAAGCCAAAGCAGCCACCGCCAAAGCACCCCGTTGGGTGCTCGACGTCCTCGGCGCGGCGCACAATGTTGTCAATGTGCTGTCCGAGTTTCCTCTGCTCATCTTTCCTCATCTTGAGTTGTCTGTACTTCTCTTCTACGCCAAACGCCTGGTTCATTGCGCTCTAATACCATCACGCGTTTACACCACCTCTATGTCTAGCGGCGAAAGAGTGCAGTTGCTAACGCGTTGCTCCCCGGTCACTTGCTCTCCTGACCCGCGTGTTGGTGCGCTCCGGCACCGGCATGGCTACACTGGTCTCCTCTACCCTACAGAGCTCCTCAAGCGCGCAAGACAACGCTTCATCCGATAGCTCGTCCGACTGCTTGTAGACGGCCTCAAATACCTCGTTGGGGCTGAACGTGTGCGTGTCGTCGACCCGGATCGACAGCCGGCCTTGTAAGGCCGGCGCGTCCTGCATCACCTGCATCAGCGCACGCACCTGGGCAATCTGCTCGCGCGTCGAGGTTGACGCCTGGCGCAGCTCGGATGCGGTGGTGTTGACTGCAATCGCCGAGCTGCCCGCCAGTGTACTACCAATGGCCAACGCCTCGCACGAGTGTGATTGCATGAGCGCCTGCAGCGCCTGGGTATCGGTGGTTGCGCGCGTCTTACGCAGCGCGCGTAGCCGCAGCGCCTCCGCTCCCAGCGCATCGCAGTGTGAGGCCAACTGAGAGAGCGCGGCATAGTAGCTCGACTCACGCACCTCGATGGCCTCGCGTGCGGTCTCAAGCGTCGGGTCAGACTCGGTCATCGAACTTGCCATCTGCCGCGCCGTGCCGAGCACCCCCGTGTGCAAGTTAAGCAGCGCCGTCCACGCCTGCGCCTCCCGCATCAGCAGCTGCGCAACCGGTGGAAGGCCTGGCTCGTAGCCGTGTTGGTAGCCATCGCCCCATCCGTAGCCGGGCGCCGGCTGGAAGTAGCCGGTCTGGCTTGGGGGTGGCTGGGGAGCGTGCGTTGGACCGTGCAAGGGAGATGCCACTGGGTGACTTGCCGCCGCTACCTGGTGTGGTGGCGGACCGGGTGGTAGGGGTGGTTGCTTCACGGACTGCTCCGACATCGTGGTATGTCTGCTGTAAAGAGGGCACATCATGCACCGGTTAGCGAGATTAGCGAGATGGCACCCAAGAATATCTTCAATCTCCTAGGAGATGACGAGGCGGTGCTCATATTTCGATACCTCACTGGTCCCACCACCAGCGTGGCGCTGAATGGCATTCAGCAGCGCCAATGGGTGGAAGCAACGGTGAGCGACTACATTGCGCTGGCCAACACGTGCAAGTACCTGCGCGGGCTCATGCTGCGCGTCGACCCTTGCCTCGCCACCGAGATGGCGGCGCGCCGCACGCTGGATGTGCGACCGCTGTTCGTGTTCACAACTGGTGGCAAGGAGCTCGAGAACCCGTACGCCAACCAAGCCAGCTACATGGAGCAGGAGAGAGGGCTGTTCAAAGTGCTGCGCAAAGCCGAGACCAACCTGTGCTTCCACTGCGCAGGCAGGCACTGCGCGCGAGCGCGTAAGGAGGTATCGCACAGCGGCGCTTTGGTGCACAGCGTCGTCAACTCGCGCGTCTATACCCTCAGCCAGTGCTGCAATGGCGACTTTGCCTATGTAGCCATGCGTACATACGACGCCTCAGGCCGCGCGCAAGACGTAATCCAGCTGATTAGGAACGATGGCGTCGTCAATCAGGCAAAGCACGAGTACGTACTTAACAAGATCGAGGGCTTTGAGCTGGCACCCAACCTCATGGCCGCTCACCCCGCTGGCGTGTGCTGTGCGTGGACCTTTGAGCACGAGGAGAGTAACGCGCTCTACGTCATGTCCATCCAAAACGGGCGCGCCGCGCCGTGTGTGCAGCGCCTCTCGCCGGTCCACGCCATGCGGTACGACGGCGTGACCGACCTGCCAGGCGTCTGCCACGCCCAGGGTATGTGGTGGGCACACGACTATTGCGGCGACGGCGACTGCCTCCGTCTCTGCGTTGCATGGTCGACCACGCTTGTGGCGGGCAGCGGACACGACATGTATGGCGGCGCGCCCGTGACACCGGACGAGCGCTTTGTCATAGGCGCTTACCGCTACTGCGAGGAGACGTTTGCACTGGAGCCCGACGACTTTTGCGGCCCTTACCACGGCCGTCTGCTCACCATTAAGGCGACTCGAGATGGCGCGCGCGCAGCGGCGCACGTGCGCCGCCGGCCAATGCATCGGTGGGACATGCACTACATTGCGATGACCATCGATATTCACAGCGCTCAAGCCGCCGAGGCCAAGCATCCGAGCATCTGGAAGTGCAAGGGCAAGCGCCGCATGGGCAAGGATGGCTTTGACTGGGGCCCCAGCGCGGTGGGCATCTCTCCGACGGGAGACGCACTTGTATGCGTGCACCGTACGCCGGGCGGTGTGATGATGGAGGTGCTCGATCACAACGAGGGGGTGCAGTACACAACTACCAACTCGCGAGACATCACCGATCACTTTACCAGCATGGATCTCGCCCACGAGGAGTGGGACAATCCGTTTGAGACAGGATCAAGTGACGACTCGGAGAGTGAGGAGGACTACGCCAACAAGGTGAAACTGCCATTTGACGTGGACTTTACTAGCAGCGGCTCACACGCGTGCTTAGTCGATCGCCGGCCGCAGTTTGGCTCGCGCGCGCCGCGCTACTCTACTGTGCTGGTCGATATCAGCAAGCGTCGCCAGACCAAGCGCATGAAGGCGCTGGCGCTCTACCAAGAGCGCGGCTCGGCAGTCAAGGGCCTGCACTGGTCCTCGCAGCGTGACGTGTGGGTGCATGGGCGCCGCGGTGTGATGTCTGTGCGTCTGTCGGAGGGGGACTAAAGTTTTTGCTCTCTCTCTTCTTAGTATCTACACATGTCCGAGTCACTCACAAGCCCATCCAAAGAGGGGAGACGGTCCTTCCCGGGAGAAATGAAATAGAAGCGGTGGTTGGTTGTAAAGCTGCGCCGATCGAGCGGGCACGTCAAGGGGTTGGATGCTTGCCGGGTGCTT
>Ga0115003_10001572_pt1 | contig 19736 bp, 20 predicted proteins | sample ArcticOcean_MG_C_7_FD_88736 | JGI IMG/M metagenome (GOLD analysis project Ga0115003, IMG submission 88736) | Marine microbial communities from western Arctic Ocean - ArcticOcean_MG_CB11_88 | ecosystem: Environmental > Aquatic > Marine > Oceanic | place: Arctic Ocean: Canada Basin | collected... | reverse complement strand
CATACTTCATACTTGATTCCGCAACAGTTTTAATGAATTCTTCGGTAGGATATTCTTCAATATAAATTTACTTTCTTATAATAATGACAAGTCTTATTGGTATACATACAACTGATGATGATGTAACTAAATATATGGTTTATAATCCTTCACCGATTCCAGAAATTGCAAATTATTTAGAAGTTGAAAGTAATGTATTTAAAGTTGGTAAAGTAACCAGCAACGACGCCGGTACTGTAACTGAAACATTAGCAACTGCACATTTTAATGAACTTCATATAGGAGGAGGATACCGAGGCACTATTGATGACGAAGATGGTAATAATATTTATAATAATACTAACAGTTCCGGTGGTTTGACTATATTTTCAAATGGTGATATTTACACAAATGGAACAATACCATCTGCAATACCAAGTGGAAGATTAGCGGCTCCAACAATGATGCAACGCCAAGTAGAAGAAACATTTTCATCACAAACAATTAAATACAACGATACAATGATAAACAAAATTGTAATATATTCAGGAAACAACAATATTGATTTATGTAATACATGGGAAGATAAACGTGTATTAGGAGTTTTATCAGGAGTGAATAGAAATGGTAAGATGACAGTAAATTATTCAGGAGAAGGATATATTTGGGTATGTAATGCAGGCGGTAATTTAGAAGTAGGAGATTATATAACAACCTCAAGCATGTCAGGAATTGGAATAAGACAAAAAGATGATTCTATGATGAATTATACAGTTGCAAAGATAACACAAAATTGTGATTTCAATGTTGATACTATGAAAGTTAAATATATTAGATCAGACTGTACAGAAATTACAAAAGATGAATATTCTACACAAACCGGTTTTATAATTACATGTGTGAAATGTATGTATTCATCTGGATAAATAAAAATATATAATAGTAACGATGACATCACCGGTTGGATTTGGATTTGCAACTACAGAAACAGATGGTGTAATAAACTTAACACATGATAATGAGTTCAAAGTATACAACGGTGAACAAACAGAACTTGCAAATGCTCATTTTGACCAACTAAAAATAAATAATTTTTCTATAGATGATAATGGTAATATAATTAATGGATTTTTTAGACCTGAAACAGAACCAGAACCAGGAACAGAACCAGAACCTGAAACAGAACCAGAACCAGAAACAGAACCTGAAACAGAACCAGAACCAGAACCGGAAACAGAACCAGAAACAGAACCTGAAACAGAACCTGAAACAGAACCAGAACCAGGAACAGAACCAGAACCAGAAACAGAACCAGAAACAGAACCAGAAACAGAACCAGAAACAGAACCGGAAACAGAACCAGAAACAGAACCAGAACCAGTAACAGAACCAGAACCAGAAACAGAACCAGGAACAGAACCAGAAACAGAACCAGAAACAGAACCGGAAACAGAACCAGAAACAGAACCAGGAACAGAACCAGAAACAGAACCAGAAACAGAACCAGAAACAGAACCGGAAACAGAACCGGAAACAGAACCAGAAACAGAACCAGAAACAGAACCAGAAACAGAACCTGAACCAGAATCTGAACCAGAAGAACAATTTAGCAGTGAACTTATTAGTAATAATATATTGATATTCGAACATCCTAGAGCTAATGGATTATTTAATGTTATACCGGAATATAGTAGTATACCCGCAGATTATGCTAATTTTAATCAATACCCAACAGAAATAAACCCATTGTTTTTTACTTTGTCTTTGCAAACTAAATTAGAAAAAGCAGGTAATGTTAAACATATATGTAATATATGTAAACACGGTCTTAACTATGCAGAATTAGAAGAAGATAATGTTACAAAAAAAATTACCATTAGTGAAAATCGTATTTTAACACTATATGTTCAGAAGAATAACAACACATTGTATTGTAAATTTTATAATGACAATAGTACAGAATGTTTATACGGATTTGTGGAAAACGATAATGAAAAAATAATTACAATTATTTTTGCTGGTAATAATATTCAATTATTAATAATAGATTCAATAACAAAAGAAATTAATTACAATTCAAATGTTTATGACGAATCAACTGAAGAAACTAAAAAAGCTGGTAGATCGGAAGGACCAATTGTAATTTCAGATATAACTGAATCTGTTTTTTACGATAATTCTTCCGATACTAATGTTGATATATACTTAGGGCAATTAAATCATAATGAAGGTGATCGCAGCGACAAAAGAAATCAAGATTACCCCAACAAAATCAAAAATATATATATATTTAATGAATCATTAAATTTTGATATTGACACAAAACAATTTCAATCACCTCAATCTCCTAGTCGTATGATGCATTTAGAACGCAATTTAAATGTACTAAACGAAGGATATATAATGAATTATTCACAAAACAAAATAGATACAATGGAAAATAAAAACATATCAGGAATTATTACACAAACTGGACTACAATACTCTGGTATAATAAAAGTATGGGTATGTAATTTTGGAAGTGATATAATAATTAATGGTGATTTTATTACGTCAAGTCCAATATCAGGAGTAGGAATGATACAAAATTCTTCAAGATTTAAAAATTATACAGTAGCTAAATCAATAGAAAATATAGATTTCAATACAAATTATACCGAAATATTATATCAAAACAAAATGTATAAAATGGCATTAATAAAATGTTTATATCACAGTTAAAGAAAATGGTTATTATAGTAAGTAATGGTTGAACCAAATGATGAAAGTATAGAATTAACAATGTATATAGATTACATAGAAATAGACAAACAAGAACAAAGTTTGTTCAATACAAATGAAATAAACTATTTTTTTGACCATACTGAAAGACCAATTATAAAAAAAATAGAAAATAATACTGAACATATATCTTTACATTATACTAAACCTGTAAAAGAGCTTATAATTGTATTTGTGAATGATAATGAACAAAATAAAAAAACAGATTTATATCAATTTTTAAAAATTGATAATTTAGAAATCAAACTAAACAATATAAAATTAGAAACATCGAATGATGAAACGTATCATAGAATATTGCAACCTTACTTTCATAACAGAAAAGTATTGCACACATCAAATATATATATGTACTCGTTTGCATTTGATCCAGATAATGCTCAACCTACTGGTAGTTATAATTTTGGAAATCTTAAATCAAAAGAATTAATAATTCATGGAAATAACCTAAAGAACGAACAACCAATTGTATATATATACGCAAATACAAATAACGTACTTAAAGTATCAGAAGGACAAAGTCAAGTTCAATTTATATAAAATATATAAATAATAATGTGTATTATCTATAAATATAACAAATTTGGTGATTTAGTAAGCTTTAATTCGTCATTAGATGAGTTAACAAATAATTCTAAATTGTATATAAATAAATCAAAATACTTTTACAATGTTTTAAACAATATGGTTAATTTAAAAGAAATTAAATACGAAGAGTTAAATAAATACGACAATAATGTAATTATTTTTTATTCAAAATAATGTTAAATCTTCAAAATATAATTATTATTATTCGTATGCACAAATATATTAATTTATAAAAATGGCTTATTGTTCAAAATATGAACGAAAAGGTAAAGTTTTTTGTAAAAAATCAAAAAACACATTACAAACAGAACAAATAAACAAAAATCTAAAACGCATTTTAAAATTTTTAACAAATAATATACAAATTCGTCAACCTCAACGTACACCACCTCCTCCACGACCACCTCCACCACCACCTCCACGTCGTAAAACACCTTTAAAGCCAAAAACTACAAAAAATGCAAATATTCAAAACAAACCAAAGAACGTGCATGGTAATATGATGAATGAATTAAGAAAAACTTTATTAAAAAGACGAATCGAATAAATTCGTTAATTTTCAAAATTTAAGTATAAAGAATTCAATAGTATATATGTATAAGTAGAAAAATGAAACAAATTGATATCGAGGAAGTTGGAACATTAAAACAAATAAAAGCTGTAAGATCATGGAGTGGAGTGCTTGTAGTTACAGTAGTGATGAAACCAGACAAATTTAGTTGTCCAAATGATTGTCATATGTGTCCTGCTGAACCCGGACAACCTCGTAGTTATTTATCAACCGAACCAGCTGTATCACGTGCAAATCGTCATGAATTTGATGCAGTTAGACAATTCAATGGTAGAATGACAATGTTACATAATAACGGACATACATTAGATAAAATTGAAATAATTGTTCTTGGTGGTACTTTCAGTAGTTACCCACGTAGCTACCAAGAAGAATTTATTAGGGATTTATTTTATGCAGCAAATACATTTAATTCTGAAAACGAACGATCTCCTCTGTGTATTCAAGAAGAAAAACTTGTGAATGAAAGTGCAGCAAAAAAAATTATTGGAATTAGTTTAGAAACTCGTCCAGATTCAATCACACAATATGAATTGCGTAGATTTAGAAAGCTTGGTTGCACTAGAATTCAAATAGGAGTTCAGCACACAGATAATAAAATTTTGGAAAAAATAAATAGAGGTCATACAATTGAACAAAGTATTAAAGCTATACGTTTGATTAAAGAAGCAGGATTTAAATTAGATGTCCATATCATGCCAGATTTACCTGGAGCAACACCAGATGGAGACAAAATCATGATAAAAAGTATTTTGACTGAAGAAGAATTTAAACCTGATTATCTGAAGCTGTACCCATGTTTAGATGTTGAATTCACAGAAATTCGGAAATGGAAAGAAGAAGGTAAATGGAAACCATATGCAGAGGAAAATAAAGGAGAAACTTTACTAGATGTATGTTTAGTAATAAAAGAATATTCAACTGAATACATCAGATACAATCGAATTCAAAGAGATTTTCCAGAAGAAAAACCAGATGTAGTAGGTTATTCAAGTTTATATATTAGAAATAATTTTAGACAAATGCTTCAAAATTATGCAAAAACAAAAGGTATTGAATGTAAATGTATTCGTTGTAGAGAAGTTAAAAAGAATAAAGTTTTGTATCCAACAATACATAAACAAACATACCCCGCGAGTGGTGGAGAAGAAATCTACATTAGTATGGATTCAAATGACAATAAATTGTTGTATGGTTTTATTCGTTTAAGATTACAACATAAAAGCATATTCAAAGAATTAACTGGAATTGCATTAATAAGAGAATTACATGTTTATGGATTTTTACAAACAACAAATAGTAAAAAGAGTGAAAAATCACAAGTACAACATCGTGGTTTTGGTAAATTACTTGTAAAAAAAGCAGAAAATGAAGCATACTTAAATGGATATTCAAAAGTTGCGATTATATCTGGAGTTGGAGTTAGAAATTATTATAGAAAATTAGGATATACGCTTGAGTATGATACAGAATATATGTGTAAAACCATTACGTTTCAAAATATTATAATAAATTATATTGAATTATTTATGTTTTATATAAAAATAAAATTATTAATATTATATGACAAAGTCTTTTACAAAAAAACTTATCAATGTTCAACTACAAAAAATAAAAGAACAAAAAGAAAAAAAGAAAAAATCATTTAACGTAAAAATTACAAAAGTATTAAAAAACAAAACAAAAAAACAACAATGGTTACAAATGAAATCAACTTTAAAAACTGAATTATACAGCAAGTTATTAAAAAAACATGTTGATATTTATACATCAACCGAAATTGGAATGTCTAATACATCAACATCAGCTTTTTTATATAAAGATAAATACAAATTATCTAAAGTAAATAATTTAACAAGAACATATGGCCAAGGGAACATGCAACATATTGAAGGGTTTGTAAAAATAACAGAAATTGAAACAAGTAAATGTAACAAAAATATACAAAATAGTCCAAATTTGAAAGAAATTAAACTTTTTAATACAACAAATAAACTAATTGATCTCGGTATTTTAAATTCATTTGTTTATAGCTTTAATAAATTATTATTAAATAAATGTTATGCAAAATTTGAAGGAAAACAATATTCAGTACTAATCACAGAAGATATATCAAAAGATTACAAAGAATTAACAACATATCTACTGGGTCATAAAAATTTACCAGAATGTGTTTTATTTGAATTAGTTTATACACTTCATACTTTAAGTATGATTAAAATGAAGCATATGGATTTACATGGAGCAAATATATTCATAAAAACTCTTCCAAAATCCGAGCACAAAATGATTAAATATAAAGCAGTTGTAAATAATAAAATGCATTCTTTTTATGTTCCAACAACACATGTAATAAAAATAATTGATTTAGATAGTGGTCATAAAACTGCTAATGTTTCAAAAGAAATAAAAACTGTATTTAAAGAAACAATAAATAATCCATATAAATTTACAGGTAAAGTTAAAACAAATAATAAATCAAATATATTAAAGTTAGTACATACTTTAATACGCTCAAACCCAACGCAAAAAATTGCAAATCAATTGTTTTATATGGGAATAAAATCGTCATCAAGAGCACAATCTGTTCCTTTTTATCCAAATTCAAATAGTATACAATTAAATAAAACAAATTATAATAGTTCATACTTAAAGAATTATGGCATACTTATAAAAAAAAAAAATAGACAAATGTCATTTTTAAATATATCTGATAATGTTATTTGGACACCAGATAGAATGTTATTTGAAATGATTCAGCTTTGTAAATTTCAACAACCATCAGAAAAACATCATATAATATATTCTCAAGAACATTTATATAAATAATTAAGCACACAATCCATTAATATACTTTGTATTATACATACTATTATTACCCTTACGTTTTTTTTGAAACCATGTATTGTATTCATTTTGTGAATCGAAATATATTTTCTCAATACCATCAAGTGGCATAACTCTAAATAATTCTTTTTCATCTGTTGTTCCTTTCATAAAATAATACAATTTACCAGTCGATTCATTTTTACAATATTGATTAATACATTCTTTCTGAGTTTTATCTTTACTTAAATCAGGTGAACCATATTTAATTTCATTTTTTAAAAACTTAATTGTATGTGCAATTTTTTCTTGATCAATATGATTTAGAGATTGAATATTTGACATATTTTAATATAATAAACAAATGTATCTTTAAGCAATTATTCAACTACTTGAAATTCTTTTTCTATTTTAAGATTTTGAAGTTTTTCTTTCTTTTTAGCATATTTTCGTTGTTTTTTCAAACGAGCACGTTCTTCTTTTTCTTTTTGTTCGATGTCTTTTTTCTTTTGTTCTTCAGCCTTTTCAGCTGTTTTTTCTTCTTTTTTTTTATCAATGATAGATTTTTGATTTTTTGACATACGTTTCCCTTTTAGTTCATCTTTTGCAAGGTCAAGTTTTTCTTTAGGAGACATTTGAGCTTTCTTTTTTTCTTCTTCAATTACTTGCATATTTTGTTGCATGTTCATAAATTGTTTGTATTGACTTGGATTTTGTTGAAAATATTCCTGCATTTGTTGTATCATAGCTGGACCATTCATTTCGCGAGACATAATTATAATATAATAAATACTTATTTGTTTAAATGAATATAAATTTAATTTAATTAATTACAATTAAAATCAATTCAAATAACTTAAACATTATTAATGTTAATAAAAGAAGAAATAACAATGATTAATTGTCAAGTTGTATCATTAATTGGAGAAGACAAATCAAGTGATGATTCTGAATCAGATTCAGATAATGATGATTCTATTCCAAGATATCAAATAACAATATTTGGTAGGAGTTCTGATAGTAAGTCAATATGTGTAAAAACAAATTGGAATCCGTATTTTTTTGTTGAAATTCCAGAAGGATTTAATAATTCTCAAATTGCATTTATGAAAACGGCTTTTACAAAATGTTTATATAAAAACGGACATCATTTGAAATCAGCAAACGTTGTTAATAGACAAAAATTTTATGGATTTACAAATAAAGAAGAGTTTCGATTTCTGAGACTTGTATTTTTTAATTATTCAGCATACAAGCGGGTTATGTATGCTTTGAGAAAACCAGTTCGTTTGGCAAATGAAACGAGAACATTTGAAGTATATGAGGCAAATATGGATCCAATGTTACGATTCTGTCATGTTACAGATGTTCAAACTGCAGGATGGTTAAATATTGAAAAATTTAAAATTTGTAAAATAAAAGAAACATTTTGTGATGAAGAATATACATGTGAATGGAATAAAATCAAATCGGATCCTAATCCAAGCATTGCTCCATTGGTCCAAGCTTCATTTGATATAGAAACATACAGTTATGACGGATCGTTTCCAGACCCAAAAGATGAAGGTTGTAAATGTATTCAAATTGCAACAACATTACAAAGATTTGGAGAACCGGAAGCATATAAACGACAGCTTCTTTCTCTTGGAACATGTAATCCAATTGAAGGTGTTGAAGTTGTTGAATGTAAAACAGAACAAGAGCTTTTAAATAATTGGACTAAACTTGTACAAGAGGAATCTGTTGATATCTTAATTGGATATAACATCTGGGGTTTTGATTTATGGTATATGATTACACGAGCTGAAATGGTTGGTGCTGAAAAGTTTTTCCAACTAGGAAGATACAAAAACTTTCAATGTACGTTGAGAGAATCTTCGTTTAGTTCAAGCGCATATGGGCATACTGACTATAAAATGGTTGATACTCCTGGTCGATTCCAACTTGATCTTCTGGTTGTAATGAAACGAGAACATAAATTGACAAGTTATTCTTTGAATAATGTTGCAGAACATTTTTTGAAGGACAAAAAGGTTGATATGCCTTATAAAGAAATGTTCAAAAAATTCATGAAAGGTCCAGAAGAACGTCGTGAAATTGGTGTTTATTGTGTAAAAGATACAGACCTTCCTCTCGCACTTATTAACAAACTTGCAATCGTACCAAATATGGTTGAGATGGCAAAAGCTACATGGGTTCCACTGAGTTTTCTAACTGAACGGGGTCAGGGTATCAAAGTATTTAGTCAATTGTTATATCAAACACGAAAAGAAAATATGCTGGTAATTACTCTGAACAAAGGAGGAGACACAGTTCAAGAACCATATGAAGGAGCAACAGTATTGACTGCTAAGAAAGGAGCATATATGGAAATCCCAATTACTGGTCTAGATTTTGCTAGTTTGTATCCAACAATTATGAGAGCTCACAATCTTTGTCATTCTACATTGGTCATGGATCCCAAATATAACAATGTGAAGGATGTTGAATACAAAGAATGTACAATTGAAACAACGACGTATCGGTTTGCTCAAGATGAAGAAGGGATTTTTCCAAAAATGCTCAGAATTTTGGCAGCGAGCCGAAAAGCTGCTAAGAAACAAATGAAAGAAGCTGCAATTAGCGGTGACAAATTTATGGAAAGTGTGTATAATGGAAAACAGTTAGCTTTTAAAGTGAGTATGAACTCTATGTATGGATTCTGTGGAGCTAATCTTGGTCATCTTCCATGTAAGCCAGTTGCATCTTGCACAACAAGTATTGGAAGAGGAATGATTGAACATACTAAAAATAAAGTAGAAGAATGGTATCCAGGTGCAGATGTTGTTTATGGAGATTCTGTAACAGGAGATACACCTATTCTGTTAAAGAAAAACAAAACAATTTTTATTGAAACAATTGATAGCATTGCTGAGGATTTTCACACTAACAAAAATGGTAAAGAATCAAGTGAAATTTCAGATAACCTTGAGGTTTATACTGACAAAGGTTGGACAAAGATACAACGTGTTATTCGTCATAAATTAGCAAAAGATAAAGATATTTATCGTGTTAATACTGGTAATGGATGTGTAGATGTAACAAGTGATCATTCTTTGATACTTGAAAGTGGTACTCCAATAAAACCGAAAGATATAACTGGTTCAGAAAAACTATTACATTCTTTTCCAAATATAAAAGACCAATTGAATGGAAATACTTATAATAAAATGACAAACCACAAGTTACAGGCAGCTCAGTCATATATGTTTTATAAAATGAAAGGCAAAGACGTATGTATTGAAACATATCAAAATGGAAGTTATTATCTTCATACAACAGGTTTAGATACAATTGTTGATAACAGTATTAAAACATGTCATAAAATTAATGATTATGAAGGAGACTACGTATATGATTTAACAACAGAAAATCATCATTTTCAAGCAGGAATTGGGTCATTAATTGTACATAATACAGATTCAGTAATGGTAAAGTTTGATGTTGGAGATCTTCGCAAAGATGATGCAATTAAGAAATCATTTGAACTTGGAGAAGAAGCAGCTGCACGAATTTCTGCAACTTTTAAAGCTCCTATTGAATTGGAATTTGAAAAGGTTTATCTTCCATATTTATTGTTTAGTAAAAAGAGATATGCAGGATTAATGTACACAGATCCTAAAAAGCCAGATTATATTGATGCAAAAGGAATTCAACTAGTTAGACGAGACAATTGTCCATTCGTTAAAGAAGTTTCTAGAAAAGCATTGGATAGTATTATGTATAATCTAGATACAGAGACAGCATTTAATATTGCAAGAGAAGCTGCTGTAACTTTGTTAAATTATGAAGTACCTATTGATCAACTAGTTGTTTCAAAAAGTTTGAAAAAAATTGATTATATTTATAACAAAAAAGAAAAAACAACTTCTTGTGACCAAGAAATGCCATTTTTAATGACCAGTGCTTATGCTAATCAAAACCAACCTCATTTAACTGTTGCAATGAAACAAGAAATGCGTGAAAAAGGATATGGACCAAAGTCTGGAGACAGAGTTCCATATATTTTCTTAGATACTGGAGATAGAAAACATCTTCAATTTCAAAAAGCAGAAGATCCGCAATATGCAATTGATAATAATTTAAAAATTGATGCTGAATATTATCTTGACCATGGACTCCGAAGCCCATTGGAATCATTATTTGAAGTATTTTTAGATGATCCACAACAAATATTCGTTGATGCACGGAATGGATTTAGACAAAGAAAAAATAAACCAAGAAACATTATGGAATTTTTAGAACTGGAATAAATCATTTAAACAGTACTACTGTATATCTTATAACAAGCTATAGATGGTTAATCTATTGCAGCTCAAAGAATATGCCGAACAAACAAACGACTCCAATGCTTTGATGATTATAAATGATTATATTAAAACTACAAAAGAAAGTTGGACTAAAGGGAAGTATTACTTAGGAGGTCATCTACCATTGGATCTTACTGAAACTATAACATATGAACATATTAAATTTGTTGAAAACAAAAACATTTCATCTGGAGGACCTTGTAACTCTTGGGAATCAATGTCTATGGGTAAAACTTTACATGAATTTAACACAATTAAAACACTTATTAACATGCGTATAAAGAAACTTACGTGCAATGGATTATTACGAGCAATTGTGTTTTGGATTGCTCCTGCAAGAAAACGTGCTGCTGAAAAAGTATTTCATCCGTTAAATATGACTACATATTTTAATGAAGCAGAAACTGATTTTAACGCGTATCTTTCTCATCGAAATGTCATTCGCAATGAAGCATGTTCAGGCATTGTATAACCAGAAAAAACACGAGTGTACTCATCAACTAAATATGTTTCAGTATCTACAATAATTTTAAATATTGAATTATTTCTCATTTTCTCTTTGACTCCAATAATATTCATCATAAAATTTGAATGTGTAACAATAGCTATTTCTTTATCTATAACATTGTAATTTTCTTGTAGGTGTTTTATAAAATTCTTTAAACTACTTTCATGTAATCCTTTATTATGCGTACAATGTTTAACACGTTCATGGTTTTTAACTTTTTCTTGAAGTCTTTTATTTTGATTTTTATAATTATGTGGAATATTTTCTAATGTTCTTACCGATTCACATACATATGGTGCAATTTCTATTATATTATCAGGAAACATACATAGAGCAGTTTCAATTGCTCGTATTAATGGAGAACTAAGTACTATATCAATTTGAGGAAGTTTATTTTTCACATATACACTACATTTATTTGATTGTTCAACTCCTTTTTCAGTTAGATACGGATCTCTAAAAAATGAATTAAGAGGTACTAGATTAATATCTGGATGATAAATAATATTTCCGCATGATAAACCATGCCTAATCAAATAAAAACTAAGTTTCATTATATTAAATTTTATTATAAATTAATATAATGGAAAGAATAACAATTTTGAAATCTTTAGCTGTATCATTTACTTTAGGTGTTACTATTTGTATTGTATATCATACAAATATTAAAAAAAAATTAATTATCAAGATATGAACCTTCAATAGAAGGAGCAACTAAAAGTGTATTAATATCAATATCAACTAATAAATTTTCTACATATTTTTTAGATTTAAAGATATCAATATATTCTTTATTTGATGAATCTATTTGAATTGTTTTTACTTGCATAGTGCTTCTATCTAATTTACTTTCCAATATATATTTGTTTCTTGATATAATATTTGGTTTAACAGAATACATTGAACCATCTTCTGTTATAATATAACCTAGCGCTCCTTCATATTTCAGCTGATTAGCTAGTTCAGTATTTACAGAATCATTCATTTCAATAGGAGATTGTAATTCTGAAATAGTCTCTTTAAGTTCGTTGATTTTTGATCCAAGATAACCGTCATTCAAATCCATTATTTTATCTTTTCCTGTATTAATTGAACTACCTATTACACCAGTGCCTGGTTTAATTGAATCTTTTTTTATTTCATCATACCAATAATTAAAACTTGATCTAAATATATATGCAAGTAAAAGTAAAACTCCTATTAATACGCGTTTATTACTTTTTTTTGAAAAATTAATATTCAGTTTATCTTTAGTTCCAATAAACAAAATAACAAAAAGTATTACGCATACTAATAGTAAAACTGAATATTGAGTTGCGCTTTTTATAAATGAAAATATGTTTGCATCTTCCTGAATTACAACCGATTTAACTTTTTCTTCGTCTGGAATTACAACCGATTTAACTTTTTCTTCTTCTATCATTATAATAACTTAAGGAAATATTTTATTATTATATAAATAATGACAGAACAACACAAAGATTTTGAAATCATTAGTAATTCCAGCTCTATTATGGAATCAAGTTGCGGTGAAGCAGAAAATAATGATGAAATTATAATTAATACTGATATAAATGAAGAAGATGCTTATAGTCAAAATGATCATTCATTTATGTTTGATTTATATCGTGAAAATAGACAACTTTTAGATAAAATTTCAGAACAAGAAAAACAAATTACAACACTTCTAGAAAGAAATTATTATCTTGCAAATTCTAATGTGTTTTGGTTGTGTTGTTACTTTGGATCAATAGTGACTGGTCTTGTTGCATTAACACATCACTAATATGTTTTTATTATTTGAACTATACAAGATGTAACTATTAATAATCCTGATACTATTATTTTACTATATAAAGAGTAAATTATATAATAAAATAATTATCGATGGTAAAAATAAATGAAAAAATGAAATGTTGTTCATTGAACAAAAAAGTTAAAAAAAATGATATATTTCCAAAGAGTACAGAAAAATCTATGATGTATTCTTCTAATGAACTTGAAGAAATGAAAGGAACTACTGTAGGTAATATAATAAATAATATATACAAATCAAATGAAAACAACCAATTACAAGTTTATTACAAACATAGATATTGTGGAAAATATATATTTACAAAGTAAAATTAGTTGCGTTAATAGTATTTAAAAATCTAACTAACTGATTGACACAATCTAGGCATAATTCTTAATATCATTAAAAATAAAATTTGAATATTTTTTCAACAAAAATGTCCTATAATCATACACAAAAGAAGACCATGTACTTCTTTGATGTGGTTTCTTTAAATCTGAATAATCATTGTATTTGTTCATAATAAATATATTTGATTTACAACAAATATACTGTTCAATAAAAGAATCAACCTCAGAATTTCCAGTGTATACAAAAAATCCTTTTAGTTTTGATTTCAACAACAACGATTTCTTGTTGGTTGCAATAAATATTTTTTTAATACCTCTTTGCACACTGTAACTAACTAAAATATTATAAATATCATCTTCACTATATCCTGAATGTTCTTTTAATGTTTTATTGTACATATAGTCTGGATATCTTAAATGAAATGATAAATAATCACCTTGTATATTATTTTGAATATAATGGTCTCCTTTCTCTTTAATAAGATCTGAAAAATCTAATTTTGAACATATATCAATATAATCATTTAAAAATATTGAGTTTAAATTACATTCAGTGCAACCATTATGACAACATTGTGAAATCGCAACATTATTAAATAAATGCTTCACAACCAATATTTCTTCTTTCTTTTGGTTGAGTTCTTGGAAGTCTAAATCATTTCTGAATGTTCTTTTTGTTAAATTTTGACTTTCAGCATCAATATTAAGATATTTTTCGAGTTTTAATTGTTTATTAATGTAGTTTCCATGAAGACAATATGTTGTGTTTATTTTTAGTTGAATATCATTGATAGATTTGTAGTTTTCTGGATATGAAAAAATATCTTCAAAGTTAAAAAATGACTGACCTTTTATGTAGTGCTGACATATATTAGGCAATATAGGTATTCTACCAAGTTTTTTACTTATAATTAAGGATTCTTTAATCCCTATAACTTGATTACCTGGTCCACTATCAGGTAAAAGAGGGAGCAGATACCCTTTTGGTTTTTTTGTTTTAGTAATTTCTGGTACTGTACAAAGTGGTGTATATGGTGAAACATCTCCTCCTTTCATCTTAGCTCCTTCAGAATCAAACAAAAATGAAATAAATACAAAACGTTCACCAGCAGTTACTGGTTGAACACCGTGTAATAAATTTGGATCAAAGAAAATTACAGAACCTTTTTCAAGCTTAATTTTTTTATCTAATTCTGAGAAATGGAGCTCACCTCCTTCATAATCTCCTGGATCAGACAACATAATAACGATACTGATTTTTCTGTAGTGCATTGAAGATCCTGAACCTTGTGTATCTCTATGCTGAATATAATGACCCCCAGTCTCGCTACTTCCAATATAATGTCCAACTTTCCATTGCTCGCGATATTCAATACACGATCCAAAAATGCAATTAAGCTCATCTTGTTTTTTAAATATTTTTTCATCCAGATACTTACATTCTTTACGCCGAACTGTTGCATCACTTCTTATTTTCTTAGCATAGTTAATATTAGTTCCAACTTTACCTTCAGAAAAATTCAGTTCACTTAATTTAAAACATTCTTTAATATCATCGTCAGATAGAAAATGTTCAATTATATGATAGTTCATTACAGTAAAAAAGTTTAAATTATTATATTTTTAAACTTACATAATATAATGGAAACTATATGCAAGCTAAAAGAAAAAGAAGGGAATTTAAAAAAAATTATAAGTTTTACATTGTATGGTGATAAAGAACTGTATAATTATGGTGTTTTACTAAATTATGAACTGAAAAAGTATATATACAAAGATTGGATTATAAGATTATACATCAATGAAACAATTAATGAACAATTATTAAAATATCTTAAAACACTTGACATTGAATTGTTTTTAGTTAAAAATTCCAAAGTTCCACCAATGTTCTTTAGATTTTTTCCATTTTCTGATCCTACAGTTAAATACTTCATATCAAGAGATTTAGATTCTATTATTAGCTTTCGTGAAGAAGCAATGGTAGATGAATGGATTAAAAGTAATAAAAGATTACATTTAATCCATGAAGTATATCCTGGTCATAGACACATTGTAATGGGTGGAATGTTTGGGTTTAAAAATATACATAATGACACAAATATTTATGATGGGTCATCATATTTTTACAAACCATGGAACAGTTTATGTACAGCAATATATGACGAACACGGATTAAAATTAGTAGTAGAAAAAAAAGTAGAAAACTTTTGTTTTATTTCTAACAGTCAAATTAAAAATTATAAAAATGGAGAAGAAATAATAGCATTATGGCATGGAAAATCTAAAAAGAAATGTAGACTTTTGAAAAACAAAGATATTGAAGTTACACATGGTTCGAAATCATATACATTTGAATATAAATGTACCGTCAAAAATAATATTAATGATCAAATATTAGAATATTATAACAAAACAAAGAAAAAAAGATTTTATTATGGAGATGATCAATTATTTTTAATTAATTATTTAAAAGATTTTATACCAAAATCATTAGATCACAATAAAAATAAAGAAGGAACATGGGATTATAGTATAAAATTTGACAAAATTGTAAAGAAATTGAATAGTATATTTCCAGGTCTTAGTGAAGGTTTTATTGGCAATAAAATAAGAACAAAAACTATGTATATTAAATATTTTAATAAATTTTCTTTTAATAAATCTCGTATTTACATTATTGCTAACAACATTAATAATAGTAAAAGAATAATAAACAATATTACAAATAATGATATATTAGTTTTTATGAATAAAAGCATTTGGTCTGAAAAGTATATAAATTGTAAAAAAGAGATTGTTTTAAGAGCAAAACATGATGGATATCATAATTTTAAAACAACTTATAATAAAGAGTTTGACAAAATAATATTTTTATCAAAACACTATACTGATGAACATTCAGATAAATATTTTGAATCTTGTGAAGAAAATAAACTGAAATTAAATAGAACAGATTTGAATACATATATACCAGCATCGTGTTTTAATTACTTCACAACCAATAATAAAACACCAACAACAGGGTTTTATACTTATTGGCTATATAAAAAAAATAATAAAAATTGTGATATTATTTTAATTGGATTTACAGGAAAACAAAAAGATTGTACAAATACAAAATGGAATAAGCATGATTATGAATTTGAACAAGATGTATATAAACAAAATAAATGCATAAATATACTTAATTAATGATTTTGACCATCTCCATGATTAGTATCATAATATACACAAGGACGATTCACGTATACACAATCTGTAAACTTCATACTATTTTTCCAGCAAAGATAATCTTGTCCTCGTTTTTTATATGGCATATTATTTATTTTTGTTAAGATTGATTTTTTCATGAGTACACTACTTGTAATAATACAATTATGAATTTTAATGAACTCCAACATCCAAATTTTAGGATATCCGTCTTCCATATATTTTGATTTTGATTTTTCGTATTTTTTTTTTATTATAGAATAATAATATTCTTTATTATATTTTTTATAATTCTTATTGTTTTGATATATACCAGAACCGATATAACCATCTGTACAGCACATATCACATTTTGGTTCCAAACTTAGAGCATTAACCTGAAGTTCTATTTTATCTGGTAGCCAAATGTCATCATCATCGCAAAAAGCAATATAATCACCTGAAGAATTTTCAATACCTATATTTCTAACATATCCAACATTACCATAACCAAATAATTCTTTTGAATTTTGATCTAGATGTATGATTTTAACATTATCCCAATTATGAGATTTATATTCTATTTGAGTTGATCCATCATTAACAACAACTATTTCATATGGTTTATAAGTTTGATCTTGACAACTTTGAATACAACGCAGTAAATATTGGAACCTATTGTAGGATGGTATAATAACACTTACTGAAAATAACTTATCCATTAGTAGTATAAAAGAAGTAAAAAATACACAAAAATCAAACTTGTACAATTATATTTAAAATATAATGTTATTGATGAACAAGCTGATACATTTCTATTAGTTCATACGGAATACACTTTTGTTTTTTCTTTTTTAAAATAACCATTCTATTGTCGTTGGTTTTTTCAACTATATAAAAGAAATCTAATATTATATGATAATGTGGTCTATTTAAAAAATCATCAAATGCTATAATACAATCATCATTAATTAGTTCATAACATTTTAAACAACAAGCAACGCGAAATCTTCCATCGATAAAAATGTAATCTATTGTATTTTGTTCTTCTTTTGTTAATGTTTTTAAACTATTACTATAATTTATTTTTTGTATGTCAGTTGCATTTTTTCCAGGATTACCCCATGTATTATGTTTTGTATTCATTTCATTGAAAATATAAGTAATATTATTATTATGAATATTTAATTTCAAAACTTTTTGCCATTGAATATCACTTTCTACAGAATATATATGTTCAATATTATTTCTTATACTAGCTTGATATGTACTACCTCCAGAACCAAATTCAAAATATACTTTAGATATATCTAAAAACCTATAAAACATTTTTCTATCATTATTTGCTAAATGTGGTATCATATTTACAATGTATTAAAAAATATATATTATATTTAAACTTTAAAATCAATCGAAATATATTGATGATATTTTAACATTTCAAATTTATGTAAGTAGGTATATCTACACTGACTACGTTGTTTTAATTCATATACTATTATGATTTAATATATAAATTATTAATCAATAATTTTTAAACAATTCATTCTTGATGATTTTCAATCAATTGATGTGCCAATTCAATTTCATCTTTCTTTGAATGTAAAGCCGCTTTTACTGTATTCCTACACTGACTTAATCCTCGTGTGTAATTCCCTTCCTTTATTTCAGCTAATTTATTTCCAAAGTTTACATCTATTTGATCTAATATATCTGAAATTTCTCCTTGTTCATTGTCATATTCACTACATACTTCACCTATTTTTTGACCAACATTCTGTACTATTGTATCTTGTACTTCTATCGATTGTCGGTCTTCAAACTCTCGTCCATTATAGACTCTCGCAAACCCACTATTTAAACTTTTGAATAATACATTCTGATTTTCCGGGTGAGCAGGATTAGCATGCATCAACTTTGTGTATGTATCTATAATACCAGTCAGGTCATTTTTGTTAAGAGATCTATGTTTTTCAAGTTCTTTTAAGAGAAGTTTAGTTGTCATATAATCTATATTCTTCATTGTATCATCGAATGAATTCATTGGAGGAAGATTGATTATGATTTTATTACCGCAATTGTTATTCGTTACATTTGATATAGATGCAGCAGCCTCTCTTCGATTTGCTAACACTTGATTTTTAAGTTCACATTCGTAATCTTTTTTGTCTGAACATCCTCTAGTTTTATGTCGTGAATATGATTGTTGTTTACTAAATGTAACATTACAAAATCTGCATGTCAAAGGTTTTATATCTGGTGTACTGATACCTAATTCTTTTTCATATATTTCTACATTATCATTTCTTCCTCTACATCTTTTTTGAGTTAAGTGTCTATTTAAATTATCTGTACGAGAAAATGTTGCAAAACAATGTGTACATTTATATAAATTGTTAGAAGTACTAATATCTTTGGAATCTATTTGGATATTTTCTTGAATTTGTTCTACTCTTTCTTCTAAATTATTTACTCTTTTATTCAGTTCATTTTGCACATCTTTACTTATTTTGCATTTTATTTTTTTGTTTTGATGTCTATATAAAAGATATGGATATTTAAATGTCTTTTCACAAATATTGCATTTTGTCGACATATATTATACAAATTATTATTCTTTTGTTGAAACAGGCGATATGATGTTGTTATTGGAGGTATAAATGTTAAAATCGGAGTTAATTTTTGTCGATTACTTATATCATACCATATTTGGGTTAAAATCGGAGTTAATTTTTGTCGATTACCTATATCATACCATATTTGGGTTAAAATCGGAGTTAATTTTTGTCGATTACCT
>Ga0115003_10001566_pt1 | contig 19765 bp, 15 predicted proteins | sample ArcticOcean_MG_C_7_FD_88736 | JGI IMG/M metagenome (GOLD analysis project Ga0115003, IMG submission 88736) | Marine microbial communities from western Arctic Ocean - ArcticOcean_MG_CB11_88 | ecosystem: Environmental > Aquatic > Marine > Oceanic | place: Arctic Ocean: Canada Basin | collected... | reverse complement strand
ATTGGTGATCCAATAGCTGAGGGTGTAAGAATGGGACCATTAGCTGGATTATCTCAGAAAAGAGAGGTTATAGATAAAATTATAAAACTTGAAAAATCACAAGATATTGTTTATGGGGATTTAAATGATTTTAATGTTATTGGAGCAGATAAAAATAAAGGTGCTTTTTTAGCTCCAATATTATTTTTAAATGAACATCCAACAACAAATATAGATTGTCATGAAATAGAATCATTTGGCCCTGTAGCAACAATAATGCCTTATAAAGATATAGATCAAGCAATTAAAATTGCTAGAATGGGGAAAGGATCATTAGTATGTTCTATAGTAACTAATGATATGAAAATAGCAGAAAATTTTGTACTAGGAGCTGCTTCAATGCATGGAAGAATTCTAATTCTAAATGAAGCATGTGCTAAAGAGAGTACAGGTCATGGGTCACCAATGCCACTTTTAAAACATGGTGGGCCTGGAAGAGCTGGTGGTGGAGAAGAAATGGGAGGTAAAAGAGGTATTCTACATTACCTTCAAAGAACAGCCATTCAAGGACATCCTAATACTATAACATCTATTACAAAGCAATATCAATATGGTGCTGTACAAAATACAGAAGGCATTCATACATTTAAAAAACATTTTGAAGATATTATGATTGGTGATACTGTTATCACAGAAAAACACTTAGTAACATTAGATGATATTGAGAACTTTGCTGATTTAAGTGGTGATAGGTTTTATGCTCATATGGACGAAAATTCATTAGAAGGAACTATATTTACAGAACGAGTTGCACATGGTTATTTTATACTTTCTAAGGCAGCAGGTTTGTTTGTAGAACCTGAGAAAGGACCAGTTCTTTTAAATTATGGTATTGATGAATGCCGTTTTATTAAACCAGTATATCCTGGAATGACTATAGGAGTTAGATTTACTGCAAAAGAAAAAATTAATCAAGAAAAAAAGGATGATGAAGATTATTCTAAAGGAATAGTGAAATTCCTTGTAGATGTTTATGATGATGAAAATGAAACTGTTATGCTAGCAACAATATTGACAATGGTCAAAAAAATAAATAAATAAATAAATAAATGAAACAAATATTAATACTTTTATTCAGTATCCCTTTACTCTTAATTGCTCAAAATGGCCCTACTGCCTCATATCTAATTAATCCTGTTTGTGAAGGTGACCCTTTGCCATTAAATGCTAGTTTTTCAACACCTAACCCTACTACTAATTCTGCAATTATAAGTTGGAATTGGCAATATAATGGAAGTACTATTTCTTCTCAAGAAATTGGAAATTACACCTTTAGTCAATGTGGAGCATACGACGTAACACTTACAGTAACAGATGCTGACGGGCTTTCAGATGATACAATCTTCAATATTCAAATATTCTGCCCTCCAATTGCTGATTTTATTAATGATGTGGTTTGCCTAGGAAATCCTACATCATTTGTTGATGTAACTACTCCAGGAGACGGAACGCCCCCTTTAAATAGTGGATCATCATGGATGTATCAGTTTGGAAATGCTAATCCACCAAGTGCTGTTAACCCTACAACCTCAACGACATTCCTTGATGCAGGAAGTAATGAAGTACTATATATTGTTTCTGAAATACAATGGAATGGACAATATTGTGTTGATTCAATAGTTAAATTTGTTCAGGTTGATTCTTGCTTTACAGGAATTGAGAATACAAATAAATTTAAAGAAAGAAAAATAATTAAAAATCTAGATCTATTAGGCAAGTCAAAAAAAATAAATTCTAAAAATTTAAATATTATAATTTATGATGATGGTAGAATAGAGAAGAAATATATCATTGAATAACATGGAAGGGTCTGTTAACTTAAATATTAAAGATGGAATTGGAACAATTGAATTCTATCATCCTCAAAGTAACTCTCTACCAGCACATATTTTAAATAATTTAGCTGAAACAATTTTTTCTTGTGGTTTGAATAATGATGTGAGTGTAATTATTCTTAAAAGTAAAGGAGATAGAGCATTTTGCGCTGGAGCTTCTTTTGAAGAACTAAAAAATATTTCTAATAAGGAGGATGGGAAAGATTTTTTTATGGGATTTGCTAAAGTTATAAATGCTTCAAGGAAATGTCCAAAATTAATTATTGGTAGAGTTCAAGGTAAAGCTGTTGGTGGTGGTGTTGGAATGGCATGCGCAACTGACTACTGTTATGCAACAAAATATGCATCAGTTAAACTAAGTGAATTAGAAATTGGTATTGGACCTTTTGTTGTTGGCCCTGCAGTAGAAAGAAAAACTGGAGTATCTGCATATTCAACTCTTGCAATAAATGCATCAAAATGGTTTAGTGCAGAATGGGCAAGAGAAAAAGGTATTTACTCTGAAGTTTTTGAGTCAGCTGAAGAAATGGATCAAGAGATATCATTACTAGCAATAAAACTTGCAAAATCAAATCCACAAGCTTTACAAAAATTAAAACAAGTTTTTTGGTCAGATTACAAAAAATGGGATGAATTACTTGAAAAAAGAGCTGAATATAGTGGCGAGTTAGTACTTTCTGATTTTACAAAAAATGCAATTTTAAAATTCAATAGAAAATAAGTGTCAACAAAAATATCATCAGAAATATTAAAGAAAGCTTATACTTTAATATGTACTGCAAGATCTCTAAGTAAATTATACGAAGAAGAAAAAGATATAACTTCTAAATATGTTCATGCCACATCTAAAGGACACGAAGTAATTCAATTAGCTCTATCTCTACAATTACAAAAACAAGATTGGGTTTCACCTTACTACAGGGATGATTCAATTTTATTAGGAATTGGAATAACTCCTTATGAACTAATGTTGCAACTCTTATGTAAAAAAGATGATCCATTTTCAGCAGGTAGGACATACTACTCTCACCCTTCATTGAAAAGAGATGATATGCCAAAAATTATTCATCAATCATCTGCAACTGGAATGCAGGCTATTCCAACAACAGGAATAGCTTTAGGTTTACAATATAAATCTCAAAACAATTTATTAGATAAAAAAGATACTGAAAATGCAGTAGTTGTATGTTCATTTGGTGATGCATCGATTACAGAAGGAGAAGTCTCAGAGGCATTTCAAATGGCAGCATTAAAGAAACTACCAATACTTTATTTAGTTCAGGATAATGAGTGGGATATATCTGCTCATGCTTCTGAAACAAGAGCAGTAGATGCAACAACTTATGCAAAAGGATTTGGAATAAAAAGCTATTATGTTGATGGAACAGATTTTAATGAATCTTATAATATTATATCTAAAGCATTAAAAGAAATAAGAAAAGAAAGTATTCCTATACTTATTCATGCTAAAGTACCTTTATTAAACCATCATACATCAGGAGTGAGAATGGAATGGTACAGAGATGATTTAGAAGATTCAAAAAAGCAAGATCCATTTCCTAAATTAAAAAAACTTTTAATTAGTAATAATTTTGAGCAAAGCGAATTAGATAAAATTGAAAAAGAAACTGATAAATCTATTAGATCTGATTTTAAAAAAGCATTAAAAGCTGAAAATCCAAAACCTGAAGACCTATTTGATAATGATTTTGCTCCAACAGAAATAAATGAAGAACAAGGTAGTTTAACTTCTAAAAATAAAGAACCTATATTTATGGTAGATGCAGCAATATTTGCCATAAAGGAACTTATGACAAAACATACTGAATGTCTACTATATGGTCAAGATGTAGGTCAGAGATTAGGGGGTGTTTTTAGAGAAGCAGCAACCTTAGGTAAAATATTTGGAGATAAAAGAGTTTTTAATACTCCAATACAAGAAGCATTTATTATTGGAAGCACTGTTGGAATGTCAGCAGTAGGATTAAAACCAATTGTTGAAATTCAATTTGCTGATTATATATGGCCAGGATTAAATCAACTATTTACAGAAGTCAGCAGGTCTTATTATCTCTCTAATGGAAAATGGCCAATAAGTTGTATTATAAGAGTTCCAACAGGAGCTTATGGAAGTGGAGGTCCCTATCACTCATCATCTGTAGAATCAATTCTAACAAATATTCATGGAATTAAAATTGCATATCCATCAAATGCTTCAGATCTTAAAGGAATTATTAAAGCAGCATATTACGATCCAAATCCTGTAATTATTCTAGAACATAAAGGTTTATACTGGGGTAAAATTAAAGGAACTGAAGAAACTAAAACTTTAGAGCCAGATGAAAACTACATCCTTCCAATGGGAAAAGCTAAAATAACACTAAAGGCAAATCAAGAAGTAATTGAGAAAGGAAATACTTTATGTATCATAACTTATGGAATGGGTGTGTATTGGGCAAAAACTGCAGCAAAAGCATTTATAGGACAGATTGAAATAATAGATTTAAGAACATTATATCCCTTGGATAAAAAATTAATTTTTGAGAGAGTAAAAGTTCATGGAAAGTGTATTGTATTAAGTGAAGAACCTTCTAATAATTCCTTTGCCCAATCTCTTGCATCCAAAATCTCTCAAGAATGCTTTAATTATTTAGATATGGCTGTTAAAGTTATTGGCTCTGAAAATCTCCCTGCTATTCCTCTTAATTCAGTTTTAGAAGAGAAAATGCTTCCAAATTCTAAGAAGGTAGTGACTGAAATTTCAAAGTTATTGGATTGCTAATTACCTTTATAGTTAATGAATTTTTTAGATATTAATTATTAAGATAATAAATTGTAAAAGCTATACTTAAAAAAGCAAATAATGCACCTATAATTATTATAAACAAAATTATATTTGTAGCATAAATTTCTCATATCAATGAAAGGTAAAATATTTACATTTATTCTTCTTAATTTAGTTAGTATTTCTCTTCTTGCTCAAACAAATTATACAATTAGTGGATATGTTCAGGAAAATGAATCAGGAGAAAATTTAATAGGCGTGTCTATTTATGATAAAAACACATTTAAAGGTACAGTAACAAATCAATATGGGTTCTATTCACTGACACTTGAAGAAGGAAAATATGATATTATATATTCTTTTATTGGATTAGAATCGGTAACTAAAAATATTATACTTACTAAAGATACTAGAATTAATATATCATTAGAAAGTAATGCTATTTTAACAGATGAAGTTATAGTTACTGGTGAAAAATTAGATAAGAATGTCACTAGCTCAAATATGAGTCAAGTTAAAATAGAGGTAAATAACATCAAACAACTTCCAGTGATTCTTGGTGAGGTAGATGTTTTAAAATCAGCACAACTATTACCTGGAATAACTTCTAATGGTGAAGGGAGTTCAGGATTATACGTGAGAGGTGGTGGTCCAGATCAAAACTTAATTCTTTTAGATGAAGCTGTTGTATATAATGCATCACATCTTTTTGGTTTTTTCTCTGTTTTTAATGCAGATGCAATAAAAGATATCAATATCATAAAGGGTGGTATGCCTGCGGAGTATGGAGGAAGACTTTCCTCAGTATTAGATATAACAATGAAAGATGGAAATAATAAAAAATATGAAGCAGATGGTGGTTTAGGTTTATTGTCATCACGACTAACACTTCAGGGTCCAATTCAAAAAAATAAGAGTTCTTTCATTGTTTCGGCTAGAAGAACATATATAGATGTTCTATCAAAACCATTTCTTAATAAAATAGATCCTGAAACGGGTGAACAAAATGCTTTTGCAGGCTCTGGCTATTATTTTTATGATCTAACAACAAAAATTAATTATAGAATATCTGATAAAGATAGATTATATTTAAGTGGTTATTTTGGAAGAGACGTTTTTAGCTTTGTGAATAGTGATAATGGATTTGCAATTGAAATCCCCTGGGGTAATGCTACTGGCTCATTAAGATGGAATCATTTATTCAATGACAAGCTTTTCATGAATACCTCATTAATATTTAGTGACTATCGTTTCGAATTTAATCTCGCTCAGAGTGATTTTGAATTTAAGATATTTTCTGGAATAAATGATTGGAACACCAAAGTTGATTTTTTATATCAACCAAATCAAAGACATACTATTAAATTTGGAACTAATTATACATATCATGAATTCATTCCAGGAAATGCTAGTGGAAGAGCTGGAGATGTAGAATTTGCACAAGATGAAATATTTCGACAATATTCTAATGAAGGGGCATTATATTTTTCTGATGATTTTGAATTGAGCGATGACATAAAAATAAATGCAGGACTTAGATACTCTTCATTTCAACATAATGGGGATATTAGCTTATTTAATTATATAAAAAATGATTTAACATTAAGCTCTGATAATTACAGACATATTGAACCAAGATTATCATTAAGATATAAACTAAACACAACAAGCTCTATTAAAGCAGCTTTTACAGAAAATTATCAATATGTGCACTTAGCTTCCACATCTTCTGTGAGTTTACCAACTGACCTATGGGTTCCTAGCTCATCTGTAATAAAACCTAAATTTGCTAGACAGTATGCAATAGGATACTTTAAAAACCTCAATGACAATATGTATGAAACTTCATTAGAAGCTTATTACAAAGAAATGACAAATCTAATTGAATATAGAGAAGGTTATTTACCTGAAGATAATACAAATTCAAGTGGTGATGATTCTTTTACTTTTGGAGATGGCGAATCTTATGGAGTTGAAGTATTATTGAAAAAAAATAAAGGAAAAACAACTGGTTGGATAGGTTATACATTATCTAAAACTACAAGATATTTTGATGAAGTAAATAATGGAATCGCTTTTCCTGCAAAATATGATCGAAGACATGACCTATCTGTTACAGCTACTCACAAGCTTTCTAAATCATGGGTACTAAGTGGTGTATTTGTATATGCATCGGGGAACTCTATTACACTTCCAACTGAAAGATACGTAATTGGTGGAGATATTTACACACAATTTACTTCAAGAAATGGATTTAGAGTAGATCCATACCACAGAATGGATATTGGAGCAACGTACACTCCATCTAAGAAAAAGAAGAAATTTAAATCTTCATGGAACTTCTCTATTTATAATGTGTATTCAAGAAAAAATCCATATTTCATATATTTTGCATTAGAAGGTTTAGATGATAATGGAGAAAATCAAAATATTCAAAATGGAAATGTTGAACCTAAAGCATATCAAGTTTCTATTTTCCCAATATTACCATCAATAACATGGAATTTTAATTTTTAATTATGAAAAAATATTTATTTATATTTTTATGCTTTTTTTCTTGCCAAGAAGAAATATTTATTGAATTTCCTAATGAAGCACAAAAAATTGTAGTTGAAGGTGGTATAGAAAATGGTATGCCTCCTTATGTTTTATTGTCAAAAAATCAAGGTTATTTTGATGAGATAAATTCTAATACTTATAATAATCTATTTATTAATGATGCTGAAGTCATTGTGTGGACATTAAATGAAAATGGAATAGCTGATTCAGTATATTTACAACCACTACCCCCTCCATTTGATTCTATTCCTATTTATACAGATATCAATTATTTAAATTCATTAAACAATTTTCCTTATGCAAATTTAGATGGATATAATTTTAGTAAATCTGGTAAAACATATAATTTAATAGTAAGATGGAATAATCAAGAGGTTATAAGTCAAACTACTATTCCAAACCCAACACCATTAGATTGCCTATGGATAGAAAAAAATGAATTTTCTGATAGAGATTATAAGTTTGATATTAGAGCAATATATGATGACCCTGCAGATGAGCAGAATAATATACTTGTTAAGTATCGTAAATTAATTCATTGGGATTTAGATACAACAAATTGGTCTCTAAAAGATCATAAGGATGAACTGATGGAAATAATAGATGCTGGAACAGATATTCTTATAAATGGCCAAAAATTTGAGACCTATTTTCCTCAAAAAGGAGAAGGAACCTTTCCTACTTTACCATATAACGCAAGTAGATTTAAAACTTATAAAATAAATGGAATTGAAGATAGTTTATATATCCCAGAAGATGTAGTAATTATTAAATTCTGTCAAATTGACGAAAAATCTTTAAAGTTTTGGAGAAGTATTGTTAGACAAGTAGGTTCAAATGGAAATCCATTTCAAGAACCTTTAAACATTGTTAGTAACATTGAAGGCGGTTATGGAGGTTGGACAGGCTATGGAGCGGCATATTATAAAATGCCAATAATTGATGGTTATTCAACAAGTATACCATTACCATTAGATTCAATTGAAATAACAGATGTTTTTTAATAATTTAGCAAAAAACTAATAAACAAGATGAGCGAAGAAATTGAACATATAGAAACTCTAATTATTGGATCAGGACCAGCTGGATATTCAGCTGCAATTTATGCTGCCAGAGCTGATCTTAAACCAGTAGTAATACAAGGATTACAGCCAGGAGGTCAATTGACTACTACAACAGAGGTAGATAATTACCCAGGCTATCCCAATGGAGTAGATGGAACTAAAATGATGGAAGATTTTAAGGAACAAGCTGAAAGATTTGATACTGATACAAGATGGGGAATGGTTACTAAAATAGATCTAAGTGAACGACCATTTAGAGTGGAAATTGATGAAAAAACCAATGTTATTGCAGATACTGTGATTATTGCAACAGGAGCATCTGCTAAATGGCTAGGTATTGAAGATGAAAAAAGATTAAATGGATATGGAGTTTCTGCATGTGCCACATGTGATGGTTTCTTTTACAAAGGTATGGATGTAGTTGTAGTAGGAGCTGGAGACACTGCAGCAGAAGAAGCAACTTATTTAGCTAAGTTATGTAATAAAGTAACTATGCTGGTTAGAAAAAGTGAGATGAGGGCTTCTAAAGCAATGCAAAAAAGAGTATTTAATACAAATAATCTAGAGGTTATGTTTAACCATGAAACAAAAAGCATAAATGGGGAGCCTGGAGAGATTGGTGTAGAGGGAGTAACTGCTGTTAATAATCTTACTGGAGCAGAAACTATTATACCTGCTAAAGGATTTTTTGTTGCAATTGGACATACTCCAAATACAAGTTTATTTAAAGGTCAACTTGATATGGATGATAATGGATATTTAATAATTGAAGCTGGAACATCAAAAACAAAAATAGATGGGGTGTTTGCAGCAGGAGATGTTGCTGACCATGTCTATAGGCAAGCAGTTACATCTGCAGGTACAGGATGCATGGCCGCATTAGATGCTGAAAGATTCTTAGCCTCACAAGAATAATTTACTTCAAAAAATTTTAATGATTTTAAGTATAATTAATTATACTTATATTCGTAAGATATGGGTGCAATTGATATTCTAAAGAAATATTGGGGATATACTTCATTTAGATTAAAACAAGAGGAAGTAATAAATTCAATTATTAATAATAAGGATACCTTAGCATTACTTCCAACTGGTGGAGGTAAATCAATATGTTTTCAAGTACCAGCAATTCTTCAAGAAGGAATTTGTATTGTGATATCACCATTAATTTCATTAATGGAAGAACAAACTAGATATCTAAAATCTAAAGGAATAAAATCTATTGCCATATCTTCAGTTATGAATAAAAATCAAATCGAAACAGCTTTAACTAACTGTATATATGGAGGATTTAAATTCTTATATCTTTCTCCAGAAAAACTTAGAGATCAAAATATAAAAGATAAGATTAAAGAAATGAATGTTAATCTTATTGCAATTGATGAGGCTCATTGTATATCAGAATGGGGGCATAATTTTAGGCCATCATATCGCTTAATTAAAGAAATAAGAGAGGTTAAAAAAAATACTCCAGTATTGGCATTAACAGCAACCGCTAATAAAGAGGTAATAAGAGACATACAAAAAAATCTTAATTTTAATGAAACGAATCTAATACAATCATCCTTCTTTAGAAAAAACCTATCATACGTAGTTGTTGAGTGTAATGATAAATATCAGCTATTACTTAAATTATTAAAAAAAATAAAAAGCTCCGTTATTATATATGTAGGCTCAAGAAAAGAGAGTGCAAAAATTAGTCTATACTTAAATCAACACTCGATATCTGCAAGTGCATATCATGCAGGAATAGAGATAAGTAAAAGAACAAAAATACAAGAGGCGTGGACAAATAATTCAACTAGGGTTATTGTAGCAACAAGTGCATTTGGACTAGGTATAAACAAAACAGATGTTAGAATGATTGTACATATGCAAATACCTATAAATATAGAATCCTACTTTCAAGAATCAGGAAGAGCTGGTAGAGATGGAAATATTGCTTATTCATTTCTTTTAACAAGTAAAGATGATATAAGTGATAATTATAAAAGATTACAAAATAGATATCCTAGTCTAAAAGAAATAAAGGATGTATATCAAAAAATTTGCGATTATTTACAGGTAGCTATACATACAATTCCTGATGAAGATTATGACTTCAATATTAAAGATTTTTGTAAAAGATATGAATTCAATATATTAAGTACTTATAGTGTTATTCAATATTTAGAAAATGAAGAGCTCATTAAGCTAACAGATACACAATATATATCTTCAAAAATTAAAATTATTATTAGTAACGCAGAATTATATAAATTTCAAATTTCAAATAGTCATTTTGAAAAAACAATAAAAGTATTATTAAGAAAGTACAATAACATCTTTAGTAATTATGTAAATATAGATGAAGATTATCTTCAAAGTCAAATAAATAATAATAATAATAATAAACAATTAATTAAAAATATCCTCATTAAACTAGAAGAGTATGGAATCATTAAGTATCGTCAAAAAAATAATGGTGTACAACTTAGATTTCTACAACACAGAAAAGATTCTGAAAAATTAAATATTAATGAAAAAAAATTAAAGTTTAACAAAACAAATGCTAAAGAAAAACTTGAAAAGGTCATTAAATATATTAAAGAAAAACAAAGCTGTAGAAGTAATATACTTTTAGAATATTTTGGAGAGAAAAAAATAAAAAGATGTGGGATATGTGATTATTGTGTAAGAGAAAATAAAAAAGAAATTAAAGAGAAAAGTTTTAATGAAATATCTATTAAAATTATACAATTACTAGAAAAAAGAGAATGTGATATTGAAGAAATAATAAATGAAATTCATAACAAAAAAAAAGAAAATATTATAGATGTAATAAATTACCTTTTTGAAAATGACATGATTTATAAGTTTGGAAATAAATATATCATAAATAAAAAATAAATAATACTTAATAGTAATTTTACAGTATGAAAATAATTTTTTTTGGAACGCCTAACTTTGCAAGTGAAATTCTTAAGTCAATATATAAAGAACATGAAGTTTTATCTATTGTTACTGCAGAAGATAGTCAGAAAGGAAGAGGAAAGAAATATAAAAGCCCTTCTGTTAAGTTAATTGCAGAAGAGCTAAAAATTCCAGTTATACAACCAAAAAATCTAAAAGATCCTAATTTTATTAATCAACTTAAAAACCTAAATGCGGATCTTTATGTTGTCATAGCATTTAGAATGTTACCAGAATCAGTATGGAATATCCCAAAACTTGGAACTATTAATATTCACACGTCTTATCTTCCAAACTATAGAGGTGCAGCACCAATAAACTGGGTTCTTATAAATGGCGAAAAAGCAACTGGGGTTACCAGCTTTTATATAAATAATGAAATAGATAAGGGTAATATATTATTACAGGAAAAAATAGAACTTAGTGATAATATAACTGCTGCACAACTTCATGAACAGTTAATAGTTAGTGGTACAAAAGTTATTATAAAGACTCTAGAAAAAATTTCTAAAAAAAAAATTACTTCTGTACAACAGAATGAAGAACAAAATCAAAAAAACGCTCCGAAAATTCATAAAGATTTAAGTAAAATAAATTGGGGAGATTCTATAAAGAATATTCATAATAAAATTAGAGGTCTTTCATCATATATTAATGATGAAATTCTTTTAAAAGATGTATCTATTTGTCCGTGTGCCTGGTTTGAAATTAAAATTAATACTGAATTTAAACGAGTTAAAATTCAAAAATCTCATATTACCGATGTAATTAATAAAAATGTAATTATAGATACTGATAATAAAAACTTTCTAAATATTAATTGTGGTCAGCAAGCATTATCATTAGATTATCTACAAATAGAAGGGAAAAAAGCAATGAATATCAAACAATTTCTTCAAGGAAATAATATTAATTCTTCTGATATAATAAGATAAATAATCTAAGGAGCCTTTCGAGTCTTAAGCCAAGAATCATTTTCATATGAATAGCAAAGTCTATCGTGTAAACGTGAAGGCCTTCCCTGCCAAAATTCAAAATATTCTGGCTTAACTACATAGCCACCCCAATATTTAGGTCTAATTACTTCTTTATTTACATGTTCTGCTTCTAGTTTAAATAGATGATTGGTATAATCATGATCTAGAGAGATTTCAGTTGATTGATTACTTAATAAAGCCCCTAATTGACTTTGCTTAGGTCTTGAATTAAAATAAATATCAGACTCATCAGATGAAATCTTACTAGCAATACCTAATATACGAACTTGTTTTTCAAGTTGAGGCCAGAAAAAATTTATAGAAACATTATTATTAACATCAATATTTAATGATTTACAACTATTATAATTAGTAAAAAAAGTTAAACCATTATTATCTAAACCTCTTAAAAGTACTACTCTTGAAGAAGGCAAACCTTTGCTAGAAACTGTAGACAAAACAAATGCATTAGCATTATCATTATCTACAAGTATTGCCTTATCAAGCCATAATTTAAATAATTCAAATGGAGAATCAGGCATTTGATTATAATCAATAATAGACTTATTATAGTCAACTCTAATATTTTCAATATTCTTTTTAGGATTAGACATATACAAATTTTAAATTAGCGCAATAATTAAAACAAATATATTCTTATTTATGCAAAATATCGAAAATGGAAGTTTGTTAATTGCACATCCAACAATGTTAGATGACACATTTTTTAAAGCAATAATTTTAATTACACACCATAATTATGAAGAATCAGTTGGTGTAGTAATTAATAAACCTTCTAAGATCAAATTACATGAAATTATTAATGATATTCCCGAATCTAATTTCCAAGTATACATTGGTGGTCCCGTTGCAAAGAACTCAATACATTTCATCCATAATATTGGAGATCAGATACCTGGAGCAATTAAAATTGTAGATGGTCTATATTTTGGAGGCGACTTTAATATAGTAAAGAATTTAATTAAGTCAAAAGAAGTATCAAAACACAACATTAGATTTTTTGCAGGATATTCAGGATGGGAAGCAAATCAACTTGAAGAAGAAATGAATGAGGAAAGCTGGATTATTAAAAGAGCAAATAAAGAGTTATGCTTACGATACTCAAATCAAAATTTATGGGGAGAAATATTAAGAAAAATGGATAAGAAATATGCAATTTGGTCAAACTTACCAAAGAATCCTAGCCTAAATTAAATTGTTTAAGGAATCTATAACATAAGAGCAAACACTTTTATTTTTATTTCCAGAATTTTTAAATGAACCAACCCATTTCACTCCAGAAAAAGAATTTGTTAGAAAAATTTCATTTGAGCTTAAAAGTTGAGATTCAGTTATTGATTCTATAGAGATTGTATACTTTATTTTTAAAATATCTAAAATTAATCTTCTCATTGTACCATCTACACAGCCATCAGATAATGGTGGAGTATAAATAACATCATCTGAAAATAAAAACAAATTAGAGTTTGTAGACTCGATAATTCTTTTGTTGGAGTTAAAAATTAATACATCATCAAAATTATTCTTTTTAGCATAGATAGATGCCATAACATATAAAAGAGAGTTAAGTGATTTAATATTTGAAAGTGGAGAATCGGATTTAAAATTATCTTTATATAAATCAATCTTTAATGATTTTGTATTAAGTACAAACTCATCGCTACTATCCTTAGTACAAGAAATATAAAATGATGATTTATTTGTAAGAGGGAGATATTTCCCTTCTGATTCTCTATAAATTATTATTTTAACAGAACCATTCAATAAATTATTAATCTTAATAATTTTAGTTATTAAATCTTCTAGCTCTAATATTGTCAAATCAAATTTTAAATCTAATAAACTTGTAGAAAATAATATTCTTTTACAATGATTTTGAAAGTTAAATACAGAGCCTTTAAAAAACTTAATTGTCTCAAAAAAACCATCTCCATATGAAAAACCACGATTTGTATTAGATAAAATAATCTCATTAGAGTTTACAATCTCATTATTAAATATTGAAAATTTCATATCATTTAAAATAGTAAATTGCGAACTTATTTAAATAATTCTAATGTATAGGATTTTACTTCTACTTTTTATTACGAAAATAGGTTTTAGCCAGGTCAATATTAATGGAACAATATTCGATGGTCAAACAAATGAAACTTTAATAGGAGCCAATATCATTGTAAAGGGTGAAAATAATGGAACATCCACAAATTATCAAGGTGAATTTTCAATTTCATATAATAAAAATTTTCCAATAGAATTAATTATTTCATATTTAGGATATGAAGAGAAAATTATTAAGGTAGAAAAAAAAATAGATTTAAAAATAAAATTATTTCCAAACACAAAAAAACTTAAAGAAGTTAAAATTGTTGATAATAGAATTACTAAAAAACAAAAAGAAGCTGCACTTACTGTTGAAGCATTAGATATTATTGCAATTAAATCAACACCTTCTGCAAACTTTTATGATGCCCTAGGGTCTTTAAAAGGTGTTGATATATCTTCTGCAAGTCTAGGTTTTAAAGTGATAAATACAAGAGGTTTTAATAGTACATCTCCAGTGAGATCACTACAAATAATTGATGGTGTAGATAATCAAGCTCCTGGGCTTAATTTCTCATTAGGAAACTTCCTTGGAGCATCTGAGCTTGATATAATGAAAGTAGAAATAATACAAGGAGCAAGCTCTGCATACTATGGACCTAGTGCTTTTAATGGTGTTATTAGCATGACTACAAGAAGCCCTTTCTTAAATCCAGGCTTATCAGTTCAATATAAATTTGGTTCTAGAAGATTATTTGAGAATTCATTTCGTTTTGCAGATGTTATTAAAAATAAAAATGGAGATAATAAATTTGGTTATAAAATTAACTTCTCATATATGCAGGCAAATGATTGGGAAGCAGATAATATATCCGCTGTAGATGGAAGTCCTTTAGCAACAAATCCAGGTGGCTATGATGCAGTAAATATTTATGGTGATGAAGATCTAACTGGAAGTATTAATGATTATGAATCTGAAACAGATAATAAATATTATATTGGTGAGGGTTTAGGTATTTTTCATAGAACTGGATATAAAGAAAAAGATATTGTTGATTATAATACAACTAATCTAAAATTCTCCACAGCTTTACATTATTTGATAGAAGATGATTTAGAATTAATTTATGCATTAAATTATGGAACAGGTACAACAGTTTATCAAGGTGACAATAGATTAAGTTTAAAAGGTATTGAGTTTTTACAAAATAGAATTGAACTTAATAAAAAAGATAAGTTTTTTATAAGAGCTTACAGATCTCAAGAAGATGCAGGACAATCTTATGATGCAGTAGCAACAGCAGTAAGATTACAAGATTATAATATTGCTAATACTAATGAGTGGTTCTCTGATTATTCAAGCAATTTCATTCAAAACTTTGATTTTGAAACAGTTGGATGGTCCAGCCCTACCCCAAATATTGTTTTCGATCCAATAAATGGGGTGCAAATTAATGGATGGATCTTTCAACAAGACACTTTTGATATAAACTGGATGAATCAGTGGTATAATATGTCAGATTCAGTTTTAAATTCAAATACTGATTTAATTATATCATCACATAAAAATGCTCGAGATTGGGCTGATTCACAATCAAACATACTTGTTCCAGGAACAGCTGATTTTGAAGCTGCTTTTAATGATATTACATCAAAAATTTCTTATTTAGAAGGTGGTACTGGCTTTTATGACAAATCATCTTTAAATCACATACATTCTGAATACCAATTTAAAACTGATAATTCTAATATTAAAATTGGAGCAAATTTTAGACAATATACACCAGATTCAAAAGGAAGTATTTTTATGGATACATCAAGTAATATTATAAATAATGAATTTGGATTTTATACAGGTTCTGAATTTAAATTACTTGGTGAAGCACTAAAAATTAATACAACATTAAGAGCTGATAAAAATGAAAATTTTGATTTAAACTTCTCCCCCGCAGCATCTATAGTTTTTAAACCAAATAAAGATGATGTTTTTAGACTATCATTTGGTTCTGCTCTAAGGAACCCTACTTTAAGCGATCAGTATTTGTTTTATAATGTTGGTAGAGCAATTCTAATTGGAAATTTAAATGGTCATGGAACTAAATATGGAGAAAATTTAGTAACAATTGAATCAATCTATGAGTACTATACTCCAAGTTTTCCAGTATATGATAGTTTAAGATTTTTTAGCGTTGATCCTATCAAGCCTGAGAAAGCAAAATCTATTGAATTAGGATACAGGTCAACAGTGTCTAATAAAATATATATTGATGCAAATGTCTATTATTCTGAGTATACTAATTTTATAGGCTATAAAATTGGCGCAAAATTTCAAGCTGACACAAGCAATGGAGGTTATTTTATCGCTCCCTCTTCTATACAAGCCTTTAGAATAGCAGCTAATGCAGAAAATAAAGTAACTACAAAAGGAGCATCAATTGGAATTAATTATTACCCAAATAGTGACTTGAGTATTAGTGGTAATTACTCATGGAATTCATTAAATGAAAAAGGTACTAATGATCCTATAATACCAGCGTACAATACACCTGAACATAAATTTAATTTAGGATGTTTAATTAAAAATATAAACTTTAGTAAAGAAAAAACATTCCTAAGAAACTTTAGTAGTAGTATTAATTATAAATGGATACAAGGATATCAATATGAAGGATCCCCACAATTTACAGGATTTATCCCATCATATGATTTAGTAGATGTTCAGATTAGCAAAGAACTTATTAAAATGGGAGCTACAGTAAAGATAGGATCAGCTAATTTACTAAACAACCTACATTATGAAGTTTACGGAGGACCATATATAGGAAGAATGACATATTTTTCTATTCTATTTAACATTAATTAAGATTTTCCCTGATTTATAAGCAAAAAAAATTTAATTTTATCAACCTAACAAATTTAAATAATTTATGAAAACACATATACAAAAAATTTTAGTAGTTGCTTTAATCCTGATTGGAATTAATGCAACAGCTCAAACAAGATACCTAGATAATATATTTGATAGTGTAACAGTAACAACTGACGTAGTTTATGGTCAAAACCTTACTGTTTTACCTATGTTTCAAGGACTAGCTCCTGCAATAGCACCATTATCTTGTGATATATATGAGCCAAAAAATGATACAATGACTAATAGACCTGTTATTGTTTTAATTCATACAGGTAGTTTCTTACCTCCTGTTTTAAATGGTCAAGCAACAGGATCAAAATCTGATTATTCAGTTGTTGAAAATTGTATGAGATGGGCAAAAAAAGGATATGTTGCAGTTGCTATGACTTATAGACAAGGATGGAATCCACAATCACCAAGTCAAACTGTAAGAACGTCAACTATTCTTCAAGCTGCTTATAGAGGGATTCAGGATGCAAAAGCAATGGTAAGATTTATGAGAAAAACTGAATCTGAAGATGGTAATCCTTATGGTATTGATGAAAGTAAGATTGTAATGGGAGGTCAAGGAACTGGTGGTTATTTATCTATGGGATATATAACTTTAGATACCGTTTCTGAATTACTTATTTATCCTAAGTTTTGGGATACTTCTGATTCAATTCCTACAAATCATACTCCTATGATACTTCCTAACTTTGGAATGTCTCTTGATACAGTATTTGGATTTGGAAATATAGATGGTACAGACACTGCATATTTTCCTGCAAATTTCCCTCCATTTAATTCTCCTGTTCCTTTTGTATTCAATGTAGGAAACAATCCATCATATAGTAATGATGTTAATATGGCATTTAACTTGGGTGGAACTTTAGCAGATCTTTCATGGCTAGATGGTACTAATATTCCATTAGTTTCATTTCACTGTGAAAATGATCCATATGCCGCAATAGATGAAGGTGTTATTGTTGTTCCAAATACTGGAGACATTGTAATTACAGATGTAGTTGGCTCACGTATAGCTAATCATTACAATACAAAATGGGGTAATAATTCTCAATTCAATCAAGCAGGCTTAACAGATACATTAACTCATATGGCTCTTGATTATAATAGTAATTGGCAAAATTCACTAAGTGATTCAGCATTGTCATATGATGGATTATATGTCTTTAATACTCCAGCTCCAGATTCATTACCTAATGCTTATGGACAACAACCTTTTCATCAATCATCACCTTGGGATTGGTGGGATCTTACAACTTATGGAATGATGGCAGAAGCGGTTAATGGTTTTCCTGGATCTAGTCCTGCATTTTGGGAAGCAAATTCATTACTTGGATCACCAGATTCTGGATCTGATTCAATCCCAATGCTTTATTTAGATACAATCCATAATTACTTAAACCCAAGAATTTATGAAGTACTTGGATTAGGAGGATCTACAACTGACATGAATGAAATCATTGAAAAAACTACTGAAGTTTATCCAAATCCTGCTACTGATAATATTAATATTGTTAGTTATGCAAAATTGATAAATAGTATAGATGTTTATAATCTTTCTGGACAGAAAGTTATAAGTAAAAAAGTAAATGCTACTACAACTAAATTAAATATAAATAGTTTAGCTAAAGGTGTTTACATTCTAGATATTAAATCAAAAGTTTCATCAGTTAAAAGAAAAATTATAGTTGAATAAATTAATTATAATTAAATAAAAAAAGGGAAGCAAATGCTTCCCTTTTTTTATGTAAAAATCCTGCACTAAGTACAAATTAAACTCCATATTAAAATGGATAGAGTGACTAACATATTGCAAACTTCCACTGGCTTTAATTAAAAAGACCAATCCTATAAATAGGATATGGCGAGGCCTGTTTTTAACATACTAAGTACAACTCTAATTACTTCTAGTGTTGAGTTTAATAGTATCAAGTAATGCAGGATAATTTATCTAAAGAACGTTTTAATCAATATCTGTAAGCATCTGATCTAACTTGAGTAATTTATCAGAAATACCATCATCATTAATAAGCTTGCTATTATTTAATTTTTCTAATTTAGAAGCATATTCAATCAAACACATAGCTAATATATCTTGCTTGTCCTTAATCTCATAATTATCTTCATAAAATTTTAAACGAGATTCAATATTTTTAACTGCATTTCTGATAGATTCCTCGGAACTTCTTTCAATTTTCATTGGATAGAATCTATTTGCTATATTAATTTTAATTGATAGTTTATCCATAATTTAATTATTTAATAATGCTATACATTTATCAACTTCTCTTATATAATCATTAATTTTAAGTCTAGTCTCTTTAACATCATTATTAGAAACATCTACAGACTTAGAAATACTCATAATTTTTATCTTATCATTTAAAGCATTTATCTCTTTATATTTATCTTCTAATTCTAATGATAATCTAGATTTTTCATTTTTCAACTCATCATTTACTAACTTCAAATTATTAAATGAAGATAACAGCTTATTAATCTTTATTTCTAGACTAGATATTATATTAATCATTGACATATATTAACACAAATTTAATATTTTTGGTCTATTATAT
>Ga0115003_10001562_pt1 | contig 19797 bp, 28 predicted proteins | sample ArcticOcean_MG_C_7_FD_88736 | JGI IMG/M metagenome (GOLD analysis project Ga0115003, IMG submission 88736) | Marine microbial communities from western Arctic Ocean - ArcticOcean_MG_CB11_88 | ecosystem: Environmental > Aquatic > Marine > Oceanic | place: Arctic Ocean: Canada Basin | collected... | reverse complement strand
TAGCAAAAATTAAAATTATGACGTACATAAGAGTGAACATCCAGTATTCCTTTCTTCTAGCTCTTCCTTTAAAATTTGAATAATTTTTTAAAGCTTGTAAATAATATTTAATAATAAGGTTTTGTTATATTATAATATATAAAACTTATAGCGGCATTCCTAATAGAATGTGATTTTAATTAGTCCTCAATTTTCCAACTGAGTATGTTTTAGCTTTTCCGCAAATTACAACCCTATCCCCTTTGTCAATACACTTTAAGCTACCACCTCTTTTTGAGAGTTGACTAGAACTCATGCTAACTTTTTTTAATCTTTTTGACCAAAAAGGGGTTAACGAGCAGTGTGAAGATCCTGTAACTGGGTCTTCAAGAATAGACGATTGAGAGGTGAAGAATCTTGAAACAAAATCACAATGGTCTCCTTTTGAAGTGACAATTACACCACCAGGATCTAAATTTATTTGATCAAATATTTCTTTATTTACTTTAATATTATTTATTTCATTTTCATTTTTATAAACCAATAAATAATCTCTGGATTTATAAACTTCTTTTGGTAAAATATTTAAAGATTCAGAAATAATTTCTGGCAACTGTGCAACAAAAGGCATTCTTGAGGGAAGATCCATTAAATAATAATCTCTATCAAATCCTACTTTCAACTCTCCACTTAGTGTTTCAAAAACTATGCTGTCTTTATTATAGCCTAATATAGATTTTAGACAGTGCGCTGCAGCTAGAGTAGCATGACCACAAAGATCCATTTCTATTTCTGGAGTGAACCAACGTAAATGAAAATTATTTTTTTTTTTTATAAAAAATGCTGTCTCTGCTACTGCATTTTCTTTTGCAATATTCAAAAGAACCTCATCCGAAAGCCATTCATTTAATGGAACAACGCAAGCTGGGTTTCCTTTAAAAATAGTATCGGTAAATGAATCAATTTGATATAAATCTAGCTCCATCTTATTAATTTAAAGATAATTGAAATTAAATAAAAACTTCCCTTGATACGGAAAAGGGAAGTCTTGTAATTAGAGTTATATATTTCAATTAGATTGCCAAAAAGCAAAATCTCCAGGAAACAAACCAACGTCATAAGAAGCTAATTCGTTGTTGTTAAAATCAACTATTTTAACTTGATTAAGGTCGGTATAATTAGTCAACCCAAAGTAAACAAGTTCACCAATTATTTCTACCGCATAAACTTGTGAGGGTTCATAAGACCCTATTTTAGTTTGTGCCATAATTTCAAGATCTTTTCCTAGCTTGGCCGTTCCTCCTTCAAATGATCTTAAGATTTCTGATTGATAATTCATGACTGAACCTCCGCAGACAACCCCTGATCCGTAATAATTTATATCCACCTCTAAATCAATTTTATTTAACCTAGAAGTACCATAGAAAGCATTATAGTTTGAATCATAATATGTATTTGCAATATAAACATCATTATTCTGAACAGTAATTGAAGTTGGCCCCTTACCAATTTCATGAGTTTCCAAAATGGAGTCGGAGGCAGTGCTGATTTTCAATAATTTATTTGCGTCAGAATAATCATCATTCATCTGAATCCCAACCCACAAGTTTTGTCCATCAATTTCTATAGACTCTGGCTTGCCATTTACTTTAATAGAATTATCAATTTTATAAGTAATTAGGTTTAAAATCTGGATGTCACTTGTATTCCAATTAGTAAAATAAAGTTTATCGTTTAATATTTTCATTTCCCTAGGACTTGAATTTTCTGTACTAATTTCAATTCCTGGAAGACTAAGTCCATCAACTGTAATATCATAAGCCATGATTTTATGGCTATTGTTAACTATAACAAAAAGTTTATTTTTATAAACTTCTAAAGATTGAACTACATCTCCAACGTTCTCAACTTTTTTAACTAACCCATTAGCATTAATCATATAAATCGAGCCATTACTTGCCCCAAATTTTCCTTCGCAGGCCACAAAAGTCCATTGGTCTTTAGGCACTAACTCTGTTAAAGAATCTGATTCACACGAAACACAAAACACAAACAATACAAACAATAATTTTTTCATAATAAAATATTTAATTAATAAATAAATTTAAAAGTTGAGTGATTTGACAAATAAAAGGTGAAAGCTTCTGCTTTAGCACTTTTTTAAAGAGGTTGCAATCAGTCAAATCGTTCCTCTAATTCTAAATTTTAAGCGAATTTAAATAATTATATTTTTAAAAAAAACTTAATTTTTAAAATAAATAAGTTTAAAAAAAAAACTCAAGTACTTAATTATTAGTTTAATATGAATAATAATTAAAAATTATTTTTTAGGATCTTTATTTGGAATCCTTCCAAAATTTCCAGCACCGTCGTAATCTAGAGTGTCTGTTTCAATTTTATCATTAGTTTTATTTTTTGATTCTCCGGGGATGAGCAAAACTCCGGTAAAAAAAACACCAAAAACGGCAACTCCAATAAAAAAAATTATTTGAATGCTCATTTTTTAAAAATTTGTTTGATATAAGCTCCTGCCGCTAATATAGAAGGCACCCAGATTCCTACATACAATCCTTCTTGTTGTTGTCCATTAAACCATAGAGAAACGGACAAAAGAAAACTTATGAATGCTGCTCCTAATATTAGATAATCAGATTTTTTCATTCTTTAAATTTACTAAACATGTTTTTTAATTAAAGTAGAACTAACATATTTATTCTTATAAAATATTGTTACGACAATGGAAACAAAGAAGTACATCAACATAAATATATAAGAATAAAAGAAATCAGTTAATAAAAACTTACTCATGGATAAAGTCGATATTAATAATATGGATAAAACAGATCTTAAGATTTCGAAATTTATAGCCCATGAGTGAAAATCCATTAAAGAGGTGAACCCGAAAATTGATATTGCTACAATAAAACCATACATCAATTTAAAGTCAATACTTAAATCAGAAAAATTATATAAAAAGAAAGTAAGTAAAAGATTTATAGAAAGAAAATGAAAAAGAGCAATGCTTTTTAAGAAAATAGAATAATTAGGACTGTACTTCGCTCTATCTTTTGGGTTTTCAGTAATAGGTCTTGGAAGCTTATCAATAACATCATCTGGCCTCCATCCCGTTGGCATGAACCAAACTCTTAATTTATCTTTAAAACTATTCGTATAATATGCATCTTGAATAACGTTCCATGCGTGTTGAAAATTTATTAAAAAAGGATTCCAAGTTTGAACAGGTTTTAAAACTCCATAGACAGGGGGCTCTTCATCTAATTCTTCTTGAAAAGTTCCAAAGATACGATCCCAAACACAAAAAATAGCGGATAAATTTTTATCGATATAAATTGAGTTAATAGCATGGTGTACTCTATGTTGCGAAGGAGTGACTATTACGTATTCTAAAAAACCTAATTTTCCTATATGCTGAGTATGATACCAGAACTGCGCAAACAAATGTAAAGGAGCAAGCAAAGCGATAATATTTGCAGGAACTCCAAATAGGGCTGCAGGAATTAAAAATAAAGCACCAAATCCTATCCAGGAGGAGATACTTTGCCTCAGAGCACAAGCTAAATTAAATTCCTCACTGCTATGATGAATAACATGTCTGTTCCAAAAGATATTTACCTTATGATTAAGTCTATGATTCCAATAACTGGCAAAATCTATACAAACAAAGGCAACTAAATACAGAGTTAGACTTGATTCCAAATTAACAATAGCAATACTTTTAAGAATGTATGGGTAAGAAATAATTATTAAAACTAAACCCAAAGAATCTTTAAGGATATTAGTCATTCCAGAGCTTAAACTAGAAAGAGTATCCATGAACGTATGGGTTTGTTTTTTAGTAAAATGGCCATACAGAACCTCAACTAAAATTAAAATCATAAAACTGGGGATTACCAATAATAATATATCAGCATAATTCAATGAAAATCCAGATTTTACCATTTTTAGATATTTAATTTTAAATTATATAAATATTTTTTAAAAGAAAAGAAAAACCTTCAACAAATGAAGGTTTTCCAATACAATCAGTTAGTTTGTTTTTATTCTTCTACAACTGGTTCTTCGACTTGCAGTGATGCAACAAATCCAGAAGCATCAAAATAATCACCACCTGAAATTATAAGACCATCTTTGAAATCCCATGTATGGTATGAACTCAATTCCCAACTTTTACCAGTTGCAGAATGAACCCCTGTCCAATTTCCATAAACCCTTACACTTCCGTCTTGAACACCAGTTTCGGCTAAAACACCAGGTAAATAATCATTATTTGGTGTGAAAACAACATCTTCCATTTCATCTTGCCATCCTTTTAAGTATGTTCCGTATTCTTCTTTACCTACTGGCTTTGAACCATAAAAAGCAGGTTGCCATTCGATATCTTCATGGGCCATATCTAACTGAGCTTGGTGATCAGCTTCAGAGCCTTGAAGTTCTAATTGTTTTTTAACGGTTTCAACATTTGAAGCAAAGTCCGGGTGAGCTCCTTGTGAACAAGAAATAAAAATGCTTATTAAAGCAATAAATAATAATTTTTTCATAATTTTTTTTAAGTTAAATACTAAAATACATAAAACGTTGTAAATGATGTGAATAATAATTAAAATGTGTTATATATTTTACTTTGTTAGTGTTACTTTTGAATTAATTAAAATGATCCATAAAGATGTAATTATTATTGGTGGAGGAGCAGCTGGATTTTTTGCGGCAATAAATATTGCAATAAATAATTCTAAAATTAAAATACTAATCCTAGAAAGAGGAAAAGAAGGTCTACAAAAAGTGAAAATTTCTGGTGGCGGAAGATGTAATGTTACCCATGCTGAATTTATACCCTCAGATTTGTGTTCTAATTACCCAAGAGGAAATAAAGAATTACTCGGCCCTTTCCACAAATTCATGACTACCGATACTATGAAATGGTTTGAAGAAAGAGGAGTTGAAATGAAAACAGAAAAAGATGGGCGAATTTTTCCAGTCTCTAATAATTCACAAACAATAATAGATTGTTTTTTAGATGAAGTCCACTCAAAAAAAATTGAAGTGTTTTACAACCATTCTGTTAAATCCCTAAAAAAAAATGATAAATCCTGGATTTTAAATACTCAAGAAGAAACTTTTAGCGCAAATAAAATTTTAGTATCAACAGGAAGTAATAGAAATATGTGGAACATGCTTAAGGGATTAAATCACACTATTATTGAACCCGTTCCTTCTCTTTTTAGTTTTAACATTGATGACAAAAGGATTAGTTCTATTCCAGGTATTGCAATTAATGATGTCGAAATTAAAGTAATTAACTCTAAAATAAGTTCTCAGGGTCCTTTACTAATTACTCATAAGGGTTTAAGTGCTCCCTCAATTTTAAAGCTTTCGGCTTTTGGAGCGTTAGAGTTTGCTTCGTTAGGGTACAAGTTCAGTATTTCTGTGAATTTTTTAAAAATTTCTTATTTGGAGTGTTTAGGGAAATTAAAAACTTTTAAAAATAATTTAAGTAAAAAAAGGATTATTAAGTTCTCTCCTTTTGGCATACCTACAAGATTGTGGAAAGAATTAGCTGTCTATTCAAAAATTAAAGAAGAAAAAATATGGGCAGAATTAAATAATGAAGAACTTAAATCTTTGGCGACGGAGCTTACTAGTTCGGTTTTTAATGTTTCTGGAAAAAGTACTTTTAAGGAGGAATTTGTGACAGCTGGGGGAGTGGCTTTAACTGAAATAAATTTCAAAACATTTGAAAGCAAAATCCATAAAAATTTATTTTTTGCAGGTGAAATATTGAATATAGATGCTGTTACAGGTGGCTTTAATTTTCAAAATGCATGGACAGGTGCGTTTATTGCTTCAGAGGCCATTTCGTCCAATTAGTAAAGTATCTCTTATTTTTATTGCTCTAAAGAAATAACTAAAAATGATTGTACAAAAGAGTTTTCAACTGTTAAGTTAAATTCAAGGGGATTGCAACATATCTCACAATCTTCAATAAAATTTTGATTATTAATCGACGGATCAATCATTTTTAATTGACTCTCCCAACAGTGCGGGCATTCAAAATAATGTTCTATCATTTTTTCTTTCTTCTATTGGCATTTTTATCTCCTTTAGTTTGGGGCTTTTTATACTTTTTAGCAATCTTAAACTTATAAGACCCTCCTAAATTCTTTTTATTATTTTTTGATTTTTTTTCTTCCATGCAAAATTTAGTCTAACTTGTTTTAATTAAGTCTAAAGGTAATAGGAATACTAAAAGGAACTCTTACAGGTTTACCCTTTTGAGTTCCAGGCTTCATTTTGGGAAGCTTAGCGATTATTATTTTAGCTGCTTGTTCTAATAAATGGTGAGGGCCTCTTGTCGTAATGTCATCAATATTACCATCTTTTTCAATCATGAATTGAATAAAAACCCTTCCTTGAATTCCGTTTTTTTGAGCAAAATCAGGATATCTAAAATTTTGAGCAATATGCTGATTCATTTTTTCTTGAAAGCATTGTCTTCTTTGTGATTTTTCGACTGTTTCACATCCAGGAAATATAGGTACTTCATCAATTATAGCAAATGAGATGTGTTTTTCATCTTTTGGTTCATCGACTGTTTTTTCTATAAAATTTTGCGCCGATGATATGAGGGGAATAAAAAGTAATAGTGAAATTATTTTTTTCATTTTATTAAGATACTTAAAACATTCTAAATAGTATGATGATTTTAGGCGATTAATATTATCCCTAAAAGATGAGTAAATGTTTGTTGCATTCTTTTCTGTAAAATCTAAAATTTGATAAGTTAAGAATCATTATATTTAGATAATGAAAAAGTTATTATTGTTTTGTTTTCTTTTATTTGCTTGCAGTGACGATTATGATAAGCTTTTTGAAATAAAACCTTCACTGATTGTAGTAAACAAAGATTCAGAGTATCCCATTATTGAAATTAAACTGGACGGATATGAATTTAAAGGTTTTAAGATTGCTAAAGGAAGTTCTAGAACCTTTCAGCTTTCAGATGGAATTTCTGATTTGATAAATGTAAATATTAACATTAAGATAGATTGTTCCGCTGATGGATCGTCCGATTTAATTAAATCTAAAACTGTAGATTTCTCACTTGGAAACCCAACAATTACGATAAAGGACAGCAAGCCTGATGACGCTAATCCAATGAATTGTGATAATGCTATTATTGAGTAGTGCCACCCTCTTTTGTGAAAACTTCTTTTTTTAAAAGCTTCGTAAATACTTTATATCTACATAAAAAGTGCCGAAAGGAATTATAGAAGCTAGTGATATGACTAACGTAGTTTTTAAATTCCATTTCATTTTTTTTTGAATCAATATTAACAACAGTATGTAGCCAATAAATAAAATACCATGTGGCATTCCAAGAATTTTTACATATAACTCATTTCCTTGAAAATATTTAATTGGTACTGCAATAAAAAGAAGTAATAAATATGAAACCCCCTCTAAAAAACTAATGAGCCTGAAAGCTTTTTTCATAATTATAAGTTTAGTTAATCTTTTTTTGTTTTTTTTAAGTCTTTAAATAAATCCGGGACATCTTTCCAAAGATGCCTGTATTGTAGGGCGTACAAATAGCCCAAAACAATTACTCCGAAAAAAAGCAGGAGAGGTTTCCAAGAATCAGTTAACCATGCAATTAATAGACCAAATATAATTATTACAATTACGTTTGTTTTTTTCATAACAACAGTTTTTTATAACATAAATATAATAATTATACAATCCTTTACAGATAAATGGGTGTTTGCTTTATTAAAATGAAAAGCCCCCTATATTAAGGGGGCTTTATCAGAATGTGAGGTGAACAGATTTTTTTCTTTTATAAAATCTTTAAATACTCATAAATCTTCGGTTACCAGCCCATGCAACTCTTTTGGAACGCCCTAAATATGATTTTCCTTCAATTCTACTGTTAAATTCATTTCTTATTGAATTAAGTTGAGCGTTACCGTTATCTTGTGTTTTCATTAATTTATTATTTTTAAAATCGGGCAAATTTATATTAAAAATTGATACGATTTGATTTTTTTTTGTAAAATTTAAAAAACATATTTTTTCCATTCAATATTTTCAGCATTACAGCTTTATAAGAACTATAATTTTACAAAAAATTATAATTACAAACTACTTTGTATACTTATTTACAAATAACATTAAGGTTAAGAAAAAGAAGAAAGAAAAATCATACTCTACAAGATTATTTATTATAAAAAATGGGCATTATATTAAGTGAAGAAATATAGCTAAGTCTATCTTCATTAGTCTACCTTACGAATTATGGAAAAATTTATAAAAAAGTATTGGGTTTCAATTTTACTTGTATTTATCATGTACATACTTATTACTGTTTTTTAAAAACTATTAATACAACACTTAAATAGATTTGTATTTGAATTGATAAAAAAAATTATGGCTTTCCTTTAACTAGTTTTTAAATAGTATAATTTTAAAACATTATATTTAACTTATGAAAAGGTTATTGTTTTTTTTAATTATTTCTATATTCATTTCATGTGGAGATAGTGAATCTAATGACCAGGACTCTAATTCCTCTGATTCAAATAATGATTTTCCAAATTATGTTGATTCAAATAATTTAAGAATTTTTGCAAGAAAAGGAGTTTCAACAACATTTTTAAATAATGTAGCGATAGCATACGATGAAATGCTTAAAGAAAATTCTAACATTGATCAAACAATAAAATCAAAATATTTAACAACAAGCAAGGATAAATATGTTTATCAAAGAGTAGGAGTCGATGGCATGGCTAACGATCCTAATTTTGATAGTGGGACACCTCCAAAGCCTTATGGGGATAATGCAACGGATTATATTTGGGAAATGAATAGTAGTGGAGCAGATCAAATTGGAGAAGTAATAGAACATCTTTTACATACTGTAACTGCAGTTGTTTTATATTTATCATATGCAGATTGGGATTATAAAAATTCGTCATCACCAATATATTTGGCAATGAATGAGGCCATTGACAAGAATATTTATGATATTTCCAGTTATTCAGATTTGATTAATGATGAAGCTTATGAAAAAATTATAACTCAAGAATACGCTTATTGGTTAATTCTTGCTGAATGGGATTATTATGTCACAGCTGGGAAAAAAGAAAATGGAATCACAGGAAATGGTGAGTTTACTATTGGTACTCCTTTAGAAATTGAATCTCAGTTACCCTTAGGCCATAAACTATACAAGAATTATTTAGAAAAAATTTTTTCAATTCCTAATAAAGCGAATATGGTATCCTTATTTCCGTAAATAAAATTATTATAAAAAGTTATCGGTTAAAGGCTTTTCTTATCTCATCCGTTATTCTATTGGGTTTATTTGTTTTAGCATTAATTAAACACCATATAGTTTTAGATTTAACAAGCAATTTGTCATTATTACTGTTGTAAATTTCTACTATTCTATTAGATCTAATTCCTTCATTTTTTTCAATATATGTCTTAATCATAATTTTATCATTTAATAATGCCGGATTTAGGTATTTTATTTGATGTTCTAATAAAACCCAATAATAATTTTTGATTATTTCATTTGAAACAAGACTTTTCCAGTGCTCTTTTGCAATTTCTTGTACCCAATGAATATAGATGACATTATTTACATGATTTAAATCATCTAAGTCATTTTTAGAAACAGTAATTTCTTTTTCTAAAATCTTCATTCAGCTAAAATAAATATAATAATTCTCCTTCAAAATATAATTTACAAAATTAAAAGAAGAAGATAAACCTATGGTTTGAGAAATCCGGATAGTGCTTGAAGGATAAAAAGCACGATTAATAAATCAAGATATGATATAGAAAGTTCAGAAACTATTCGACATTTAATGTTTTTTCTACCAAGATTTTGGATTTCAATTTTTTATTTTTTTTAACTAAAATGATTTTGAAATAAATCTGAATTCATTAATAAAAAAATATTAAATTCGTGATTGATTTTTAATTATGAATATAAAAGTTATTAGTTCAGACCATTTAGGAATTTATGCAAACGTTGCATGCATGCTACATTGTCTTGCTACTCCGTTTCTTTTTATATCTCAATCCGAATTTTCTACACTAAGTCACGAAATCCCATTTTTTTGGCAATCAATTAATTACTTGCTTTTAATAATTTCCTTTGCTGCTATATTTCGTTCAGTACAAAATTCTACTAATTTATATATTAAGATATTTTTAATCACTGCTTGGTTTTTTCTTAGTTTTTTTATTATAAATGAAGGTCTAGAAGCCTATCATATTCCAGAGCTTTTTACATACTCAGCCGCTATTACTTTATCTGCTTTACACATTTATAATTTAAAATATTGTACTTGTAAAGATGATGAATGCTGTGTTCACAAAGTTTAAATATTTGCTTACAATAATTACTCTTAATTTATAAATGACTGTGTGTTTGTATATTAAACATTTTTAATAAGGATATGCTTATGGTTTAGGTTTTGTGTTTTTTGTAGTAATTTTTTAAACATAGCTAAGTGCTTATTCAGATACAATTAACATCGTTTAGTAAAAAATATTTTTAAATGCTAAAAGCTATTTTATTCGATATGGACGGGGTAATTGTTGATAGTGAACCACTTCATAAAAAAGCATACTACAAGATGTTTAAGGAGGTTAACATTGAAGTTCCTGAGACACTATTTGAGTCATTTACAGGCCAGTCCACTTTAAAGATATGTCAAACGCTTTGTAAGCACTTTAGATTAACCCAACCTCCAAAAGAACTAGTTTACTTAAAAAGAAAGCATTTTAAATACATCTTTGAAAATGATATTAATTTTCATTTAATTGATGGTGTTTTAGATCTGATAAAAGATTATACCAAAAACGGTATAAAACTAGTATTGGCATCATCTGCTTCAATGACTACAATCAATAGAGTTTTCAATAAATTTAAATTAGAAAAGTATTTTTTTGCCAAACTTAGTGGTGCGGATTTAAAAGCATCCAAACCACATCCTGAAATTTTTATAAAAGCAGCTAATATTACAGGATGTGAAAAAACTGAATGCTTAGTAATTGAAGACTCTACAAATGGAATAAAAGCTGCAAATAGTGCAGGAATATTCTGTGTCGGTTTTGATAGTCATAACTCAAAAAACCAGGACTATAGTAAGGCAGATCTAGTTATTAAAAATTTTAATCAAATTTATTTCAATAAAATAAAAACACTTTTTTAATTTCAAGAATCTTTGGTGGATAAAAAGACTTAGACAAGTGTAATCTGGATTATATTTTGTAAAATTGACATGATGTATTTTTAATAATGATTAACTGGAAATGTAAACATACTTGGAAAAGAGCAAGGGTAAATACTTTATGGTGTTTGTTGGGTTGTTCAATTGGAGATTTTGGAACCATACTTTATTTTCAAAATACACAGCATGATTGGAGTACTTTAGAAATAATGATTTTAGCTATCATTAATGGATTAATAACATCAGTTGTTTTGGAAACATTAATACTTATAAAACAAATGGATCTTAAAACAGCTCTTAAAACAGCTCTAGGGATGAGTTTTATTTCAATGCTGGGGATGGAGATGTCAATGAATATAACTGATGTCTTGTTGACTGGAGGCGCAACAATAACCTGGTGGGCAACACCAATAATGCTGTTTGCAGGCTTTATAACACCACTACCATATAATTATTGGAGATTAAAAAAATATAATATAAGCTGTCACTAACACGAAATAAATAGTAAATAAAATTCATCGTTTTTAAAAATATTAAACTAAACTTTTATTGTAATTTTGAGTTAATATATTATTAATCTTTTTTTTAAATATTGGAATGGCAAAACTTCCAAAAAAATTCCAATTTATAGATTTATCTGATTATGGGCGACCTGCTGGTAGTTGGATTGCAAAACGTTTTCAATACACAAGTATTACCCCTATTCATGTAACAACCATGTTTATTATTTCTGGACTTATTGCTATTGGGTTCATGCTTAATGAATACTATATAACAGCAGCTTTTTTCATTATTTTAAAATCTATTTTGGATGCTGCCGATGGTGAACTTTCAAGATTAAAAAACACACCCTCATACGTAGGACGTTATTATGATTCAATTGCGGATATTTTATTAAATTTTTGTTTTTTGTCTGTTTTCTGCTACATTTCAGAGGGTTCCGTAATCTATATGCTAATTGCTTTTATTGGAATTCAACTTCAAGGTACTGTTTATAATTACTATTATGTCATTTTAAGGAATTCTGTGAATGGTGATTCTACGAGCAGAATTATTGAGGATTCCGCTCCAAAAGCTCTTAAAGGTGAGAGCCAGTATATGGTAAATATTTTTTACAAAATTTATGATATTTTGTATATTTCTTTTGATAAAATTATGTTTTATATGGATAAAAAAGCTAGATATAGTCCGCCCTTTCCCAAGTGGTTTATGACACTGGTTTCCATCTATGGTCTGGGTTTTCAATTGTTAATTATGGCATTTATGTTAGTTTTCAAACTCCATGAATTTGTAATACCGTTTTTTATAATCTACTCGGTTTTTATATTTGTTTTTGTAGGATTGAGAATATTATTACTTAAATCTCAGTAAAAATTACTAGGCAAGAAGACCTGTCTAATCTGGGCAAGTTCCCCATTTAGGTTTGTTGGATTCTGTTAAAGCAGACAAAGTGCTGAATTCTGTAGGTAATGTTGCAATATTAGCAACACACCATTTCGTTAAATCTTGATTAAAAGCTGATGCGTTTTTAAAAAACGACGACATGTCATTAACCTTACTTACATCCCAATTACCAATATCTTGATTAAATATTTCTGCACCACTAAACATATAACTCATATTAATAACCTTACTTACATCCCAATTACTAATATTTCCATTAAAAGCAGTTGCTCCATAAAACATAACATTCGTATTAGTAACTTTATTTACATCCCAATTGCCAATATCTTGATTGAACTTGTTAGCGCGTGTAAACATCGATGCCATATTAGTAACCTTACTTACATCCCAACTGCCAATATCTTTATTGAAGGCTAATGCTAAGGCAAACATAGACTCCATATTGGTGACATTTTTTACATCCCAACTACCAATACCTTGATTAAATGCTATTGCAGAATAAAACATCCCTCTCATGTTAGTAACCTTACTTACATTCCAACTACTAATATCTTGATTAAAGTCATCAATAGAAGCAAACATTCCCACCATAGTAGTCACCCTACTTACATCCCATTTACCTATATTTTGATTGAATTTTACTGCACGAAATAACATGTTATTCATATCAGTTACATTGCTTACATCCCATTGGGAAATATCTTGATTAAACGTGTAAGCTTCATTAAAAAGACTACTCATGTCAGTAACAAGAGTAGTTACCACTTTTGTTACATCTTCATCCTTATTAACCATTTCTCTTAATTTAGTGTTGTCTACAGCGGTAAAAGTCACCTCATTAAGATTTGCAGTTGTACCAACAGTAACCCAATCTCTTGCTTTAATAGTTACTCCGTTTTTATCTAAATAAAAAGGGGGTTCTTTTATATCATCTTCTGAGGAAGAACAAGAAATAATAAACAAAACTGATAAAAAAAGAAGGGATTTTCTCACAATCTAAATATAACAATTATTCTCCCTTTAAGAATTGAATTCTATTTGTATATTAAAGACGATTAAATATATAAATAGATAATTTGGACGTAGATATAACAACTTATTCTAGAGGCAAATAAGCAATAGTACGAGAATAGATTTAAATAAAATATTTTTATCTAGTCTACTTGTTTGTTGTGAGAACCATCACAAAATCCATCAGGGTTTTGTGTATTTCCACATCCACATTTAGGTTTAGCTGACATAATTATATTTTTAACCAATATAATATTAAGACACTTTAGAATGAAACTAGATTAAAGCAGGTTGACACTAATCAATAAAACTAAGTTTAACCTACTTAAATGGGTTTGAAGTTACTAAATTGAATTAAGCAGACATGTCTTATGTTTAGAATATATTTATAGTGTTTTATTTTTTATATTTCGATTATCTTCTAAAAGTATAATCGATTTTTATTTTACAAAATGAAAAAATACATATTCCTATTTATTCTTTTTGCACTATATAGCTGGCGCCTTTGGTTTGGTTAACGATAATTCCTGTCCCTAATCATTTCTGCATATTATTATAAAGATTTAATATATTTGTTAAAAAAATAAATTCATACATATGAAAAATTCGATTTCAACTATTTCTCTTTGTTTAATTACATTAATTAGCTCATTACAACTAACTGCGCAAAAATTTAAAAGCTTAGATAAAAGCCCAATGGATGTGGCAGCGTTTCCAAATAGTTATAAAATATCAGACAAAATAGTAAAAGTAATATATAGTCGTCCTCAATTAAATGGAAGAGATTTAATGAAATTAGCACCACCTGAAAAAATTTGGAGAACTGGAGCAAATGAAGCGGCAGAAATCACATTTTATAAAGATGTTATTTTTGGAGGGAAAGCATTAAAGGCAGGGACTTATTCTCTATTTACAATACCTTCTTATGATGGAGATTGGACCGTAATTATTAATAAAGCAAGAAATGTTTGGGGCTCATATTATTATAAGCAAGACCAAGATATTGTTAGGATTTCTGGAAAAACATCAAGAACAGAAAAAAATATTGAGGCTTTTTCTATGATGTTTGATAAAGATATGACACTAAAAATGGGGTGGGGAAAAACCGTCGTTTCAGTGTCTATAGAATAACCTTTAAACCAAGATTACTTATAGATTTTCATTTCGATCTCTCTCAACACAATTGTATTGAAGGTCTTCAACTGAATCTCCCATGTTAAAAAAGCCCATATATCTACTATACTAGTTATCTAAACTTTATTTATCTACTCCCTTTGTGGTTTACTGTCTGCTTATATAATAGTAGAAGATTATTGCTTTGCATCATGGCTTGACTTGTATGATTTTTAAAAAACATATATTTGATTAATGAAAAAAATAATTTTTTATTTATCAATATTTATTTTTGGCTGTAGTTCGAATGAGACTAATGAAGTCATAAACAAAATTTCTTTTAAAAAAGTAAATTATATAACTCTAACAAATGAAACTAATGATGGGGGCTCTCAAAAAGCATACCTAGTTTCTGGTATCTCTGTAGATCAAGCAGAATTTTGTTTTTGTGATGTAAATTGTACAAGAGAAATATTTGTTGTATCTGAGCTTGAATTCAATTCTGATTCAACTAATTTTAGATACAAGAAAGAGATAGATGATACATTTATAACTAAGTCCTCAAGAGATTGGTGTACAAAAGCCAAATAAATAATTAATTATTATAATTGATTAAAGTCTGTGACTAAATTAAATGGAGAAGATATAACTATGGTTTAGGGTTTTTTTTCACAAATAGGTTAAGCCATATCAATCTTGATAAATAATAATTTATTGGGGAAAAAATTAAAATACTTAAACTAATTATAATAATTATTATTAAGGAGCTTTCTTTTCCGAGAATAGCTAAAAAAGAAGTAAAAGAAAACAACCTAGCCCTATAGCTAAAGCATAACTAACATACATTGCTCCGTAAAAAAGACCTGGTTCTAATTCATATTTCAATTTGCAAAAAGAACAATTTTTATGATAATCTCCTTTTTGAAATAAAATATTTAAATACGGATTTCTTCTAATAAAAAAATCTCCTTTGCCACATTTTGGACATTTGTTAAATAATATGCTTTTTAATATTGGGTTGATCATATTATTGTTGATTTTCTTAACCTAATTAATTGAATTTTCTGAACTAAAAGAAATAATTCTACTCAAACCTTTTACTTTTATTTTTTGCTAAAACTTGCATATCCTTGACCGTATCTGTTTCATCCATAATTTCACGACCTAAAAGAGTTTCTATTATATCCTCCATAGTAACTAATCCCCTTACTGAACCGTATTCATCAATAACTATTGATATATGTTCTCTTTCTTTAATTAGTCTATCAAAAATTTTAGGAATTGGAGATTCATAGTTTGAAAAAATCGATTTTCTTTTAATAGATGAAAGATTTAAATCTCCATTTTTTTTAACAATCTGCTCCAATATATTATCCTTCAAAACATAACCTGTTATATTATCCATTTTATCTAAATAAATTGGTATTCTTGAAAAAGATAAATTAGGGTTTTTATTATAAAATTCTTTAATTGAGGCATTTTCTGAAGCAATTTTCATCACTGAAAAAGGAGTCATGATGTTTCTGATTTTAACATCTTTAAATTTAACCATATTTTTAATAATATCAGATTCAGTTTCTTCAATCACCCCTTCTTCTTCAGCAATTTCAGCCATAGTTGAAAAATCTTCTCTTGAAAATATATTATTTGATTTTGACTTACTAATAAGTCTGGTGAAAAATTGAAGCAAAAATAAAATACCTGAATACTTAAATAAGGGGATAATAGTCTTTAAAAAAAATGAAGTAAACCTTACTAATCTAAACCAATATGTTGCACCCAATGTTTTAGGAATTATTTCTGAGACTAATAAAATGAGAATAGTCATAATGCCTGAAACAATTCCAACTACTAAATCTTCCGTAAGAAATATTCCAAAAATCTCATATGAATTGTTATTAAATGATGAATACAGTTCCTTAGCTTGAACTCCAACAAGAATTGCTCCTACAGTATGAGAAATAGTATTTAAAGTTAAAATAATGATTAAAGGTTCATCTATATTATCTTTCATTTTTTGAAGGTCAAAAGCATATTTTTTTCCTTCACTAATCTTAATTTTTAAATAGGTTGGATTAACACTTAATAAAACTGCTTCTAGGATTGAACAAAAAAAAGAGAGAGCTATTGTTAAAACAGCATAAAGAATTAATAGATTCAAAATATATAATTTTATTTAACTAAAGTAATAAAATTTGATACTTTACTTGAAGAATCAATTATTTCTATTTGAAAGTTTCTTGGTTCTTCTGTGTTTTTTAACCTACTTGCGTGGATTATAAGTTGTTGAGTTAAAAGAAGAAGATATGCCTATTGTTTAAGTTTTTTCTTTTGTTGAATTCACTTTAAGTAATGATGTTCCGTTTTTGTCTTTCATAATAACACTGATTTTAATTATTTCATCTGACTTAAAATTTTCAATTATTTTACCATTAATACCATAATTTGAAAAATCTATGTAATTCCAGGTCATAGTCTTGTCAGATTTATTCCATTTTCCAGTCCAAAAAGTATTGCTTCCATCACTTTTAAATTCCCAACGATTAAATTGACTTGAATTTTGGTCATAACAAATGATATGTTTACTTGTATTATTATCATTATAGACCATTATTTCAAGATAATTATTGGAAAGAATTAAATTTGTATCGGTTGTTCCTCTAGTTTCAGTTCTTTTATCAGTCCAAACAGATTTTTCAAAGACTGCGTTGTTTTTCCATTTGCCTTCCCATTTTGTCAATATGTCAAAAGCAGCATTTTTGGATAACTTTTGAGCATTTAACATACCAGTGCTTAAAACAGATGTCAAAATTATTAATATTAGTTTTTTCATAACTAATTGCAATCTACAATTAATTTTATATTAATAAACTACCCAATAAAAGTAAGATTAACCTACTTACGAGGATTTGAAGTAGCTGAATTAAAAGAAGAAGATATGGCTATTTTATTTCGCCTGAAATTCGTAAGCTCCAATATCTCTTGTAGATATTATAGGATTTCCATCAAGGTCAAATGAGTAATGACCATCGTTATATCCATTATCAATGGCAGGACTCTTGGCTGTAAGACGATAATCTCCCTCAAATAAATTTACCAAAAGAGGATTCGCAATAATTGCCCCTTCAGCATTTTCTTTGTTTTCAGCTGGATTATCGCTAAATACAATGGTGGGACTATCCAAATTAAAAAAGAGATTGTTTGAATGATTGAATTCTGCCATAGGCCAACCAAGATAAACTTGATTTCCTACTCCCGTTCGATTTTTTTCTGAGACAAGGACAACAAGATTGTTTCTGTATTTAGTTGGACTATCGACTGCTTGGTTATTTGGGTCGTGCTCACGAAATACATTAGATTCGATATCAGGATGCTCAACTGTTCTTATTATTGTATTGTTCTCAACAAATGCATCTACCATAGGAGCAAATATTTGTGTAAAAGCACTATAATCTCTTGATTCATTGTAAGCCATAATCAAATTCTTAAGGATTCGATCTTCTTTATTACAAGTGCGAGGATCCCCCAACCTAGATGCTCTTTCGAGATGCTTTTTTTTACAAATATCAAAGCCATAGCTGATTTCACAAAAACCCATATTGAGGCTGCTTTTATTGTGATGAATAAAAATATTATTTCGAGGATTTCTTCCATCATCAATTTCTATCGCTCCACCATCGCCACCCCAAGTTCCACCTAAGCTATGATAGTTGTGTATAATGTTGTGTGATATTTCAGTATTTCCCATTCCTATCCTTATGCCAATAGGACCCCAGCCTGGTGGAAAAATCGGTCGGTTGCAATCACGTATGTTGTTATTGGTAATAAGACAGAACTCACTGTAAGAATTTATTCCTATTGGGCAATCCACCACTTCATTATTACGTATAATCGCATGGTCTGCACCTAAGTTCGCTTTTATTCCACCCAATTTCCAAACTGTTAAGAAAAATCCATTAGACGCTGGATTCGTTCCATAGACATATAGGTTTTCTACAATCTGATAATCTCCGTTTATTTGAACTGCATTACCGTTAAATATGCTGTCATTTGTATTTGTAAACTTCGGAGCATCACCTTCTCCATAAGCCGAAACAGTGATTGGATTATTTTTTGTTCCATTACCATTAATCTGAAGCCCATGGGAATAGCTTGTGCCTCTTTTAAAATACACATTGTCGCCAGGCTCAAAAATGATAGAGTTAATTTTTTCTATAGTTTTCCAAGGGCTATTAAGCTGCTTTCCACTATTTTCATCATGACCATTCTTTGCATCCACAAAATATCCTTTTAAATCTGGATCTGAATTTATTTGTGTCTTTTCAGGAATTACCGAAAAACCGTATAAAGAAAAATAGAACAAAGAAACTATTGGAATAAACAGTAATATTAGATTGAGTTTTTTCATTAGCTATGATTTATTTCATCTTTTTCAGGTTGATGTCTTGCATAGTAACCATGATTTTTATCACTAACTTTCTCTTTAGTCTTAACTTCCGTTACATCACTCAAAAGAAAAACAACAAATATTAATGCACCTGCTGTAAATATTATTATGTTCATTTTAACTTTCTTTTTTTAATCAATATTTATAAAGTTAAGTAATTCTTTTAAGCTCATAGTGATTAGCTTAATCAATTCTGTAACTATCGCTTAATTATTGTCGTAACTTAATAAAACAGGTCTTCATAACTCTGAAATCCAGATATTAAAGGGAAGATGCTCTAAGGCTACTAAGTATGACTAAAGATGGTGAAGAACAAATTGGAGGTGAAATCGTATTTTAATGATTGGTTTAGGATTATACTACGATTATGCTTGGTGTTCAAGTAACTTTTCAAGACTCACAAAATCGATAGTTTTAATATTTGTAGATTCTAACAAAAGTTTAGGTGCACATCCATTATTGTAAGCCTCAACCCACCTTAAAGCGCATAAACACCACTTATCACCTGCTTTCAAACCTTTAAAATTATATATCGGAATATCTCTTGTTAAATCATTTCCTCTTTTTTTTGAAAAAAGT
>Ga0115003_10001558_pt1 | contig 19833 bp, 31 predicted proteins | sample ArcticOcean_MG_C_7_FD_88736 | JGI IMG/M metagenome (GOLD analysis project Ga0115003, IMG submission 88736) | Marine microbial communities from western Arctic Ocean - ArcticOcean_MG_CB11_88 | ecosystem: Environmental > Aquatic > Marine > Oceanic | place: Arctic Ocean: Canada Basin | collected... | reverse complement strand
TCGGCGTGTGCGACCACGCACGCAACAAAGGATGGTTCCATAATATTCTCCAACATACGCATGCATTCCACAAAGTTTTTCGTTGTCGAACGATGCAGCATGGAGACTAAAATGCGCCCACCGAGAACGCCGTACTGCCAGTGTGTGACAGTCATTGCGGCACACACTTCCGAGACGTATGTGGCCAATTTATGTGTCGACATGTTGGAAGAAATACTTGTGGCCACCCTCGAACATATATTTGACACATTTATTTCGGTCAACGACGGGCGTATTTTTACCAGGTCGGATAAAAACCGTTCTATTTTGGTCGTAGAATACTGCTGCTTGGAACCATCGCGCTTTTGAACAAGTTGTTGGATAAACGTAGACATGGAAGTTCTCTGTATATGAGGTTATTTATACTTCGGTTCCTTCATAAAAAATTGATTCCGGATTTTCTCCGTAATCATCGTCTAATGCAACTACGATGGTTGTTTTCATATCGTTAGTGACGACCTGACCGGGGTGGGTTATATAATCTTCGTGTACCTGCACATATGGTTGTAGTCCTAGACATCGGCTGAATTTTGAACCCATGTTTTTTGTAAAGTATCCGTCATTTATAGTCAGCGGTAGTTATTTTTCAACATATGTACATCATTGGTAAACAATTTTATATAATCCGAATAAAAAAAATAAAATGAATTGTACATGGAAATCTACCTCAGAATGTTTGAAACTTTTCAAATCCGTACAACACACAAATACAATGGTTAATGTAGCATTCGGCGACGAAGGGTTGTCAATTATGTCTATGGACGCTAGTAAAACATCACTGGTGAAACTGGCGCTGTCACCCCAATATTTCGAGACGTATCAGTGTACGCGTCCCATGGTGTTTGGTATATATACAGAAGTGCTGACCAATGTCCTACAGAAAGCAAAAGCTACCGTCGTCACGTGGAAAGCTTCGGACATGAACGCTCTCACGATTGTAATGTCCGACCAAGATTTTAAAACCGAAATTATGCTGCGCTCCATTGATATCGAGGACGACCAGCTGGACATCCCAGAACTGGAAGACGACGTAGCCCTCATTGTATCCACCGCTGTTCTACGCGATTGGTTCGACAAAGTACAAATGACCAAAGGTGACGTCGCCTTTGATATAACACAGGAGAATTTTGTATGCAGTTCGGAATCTACAGAAATCGGTGAAATAAAACATACCGAACCCATCGGAGGTGAACGAATTAGATTGTCAGCGTTTCGCAACGAAGTGAATATTGCGCTCTCTTTCCATTCGACACGCTCCCTGGCGGTTTTCGCAGGATGTGGTGGAGAACAATGTTTTGTGGGGTTTTCTAATCAACAGCCGTCGCGCATCCAAGTTAATTTTGACACGTTCGGCAGCTTGGCGCTGTACGTCGCGCCCAAAATTATGGACGATTAAATTTTAAATTTTTCATGTCAAAGGAATCAGTATTACAAAGTTTCCCTTCAAGCCAAAAATGTTTTATGATGATACCATTGACCTCACGAATACCCACGCGGTGATTGCGAGAGGGCCTCGCCACCGATTTCGAGGTCAATATTATATTATATTTACGACCGCGGTGACGCCATTGGATACGGTGTATTTTGCGCATATTTATCAAATCGATTAATAACAGGCGGCGATGCTGGTCAGAACGTGAATACCAAAAAATATAACAGAGACACGTAAAAATATAACAGAGACACGTGAAATAAAGAATAACCCACATCAAATTATTATTTTTACTTTATATACTTAAAGTTCATCTTTGTTACTATTTTTGGCGTTAAGAACCGAGTTGACGAGTCCAATGTTATATTTGTCTTTGATTTTCTGTAAAGACATTTCTTTCTGTGAAACGAGGCCCTGGTACTCGGCCTGCAACTTTTTAACAGATGTTTCAAAAAGTGTTTCGGCGGCCTTGCGGGCGTCGGCTTCCTCTTCCACAGTTGCCTTCAAATCTTCTACCGCCTGACTTTTAATTGTATCAATGGCTGACTTCTGTTCGTCTGAACAGTTTTCAAGAGTATCGACGTTGCAAGACGGCTTGAGCTCAGAAGCGAATTTCTTCAGAGAATCAGCATCGCGCCCACCCTTGTAGTCCTCCAAATTGGAAGGGTCTCCATACTTGATGGTGGGAAAGCCCTGTACACCCACCGTATTGCACAATTCCTTACCAGAGCCAATGCAGTCAACGTCGGCGACAAGTACCGTCGAAGAATCTTCAAATTCAGACATGAGGGTGTCCCAAGTGGGCTTCATAGCCTTACAGTGTCCGCACCACGGTGCGAAGAATTTCAGAAAGACGGTCTTACCGGTAGTTTCAGTATCCCAAGTGTCCGGAGTCAATTCGATTCCCATAACGGTTGTAGCGACAGCAAGAAATACAGTAGTACGAAGCATATTTACTTGTATATTCGCGGCTCAAGTAGTCGTCTGAACAAAAAAAAATGGATTCGTTTTGGAGACTATTTATTTTAGTCAGTAACAATAAATGCAATCCGCGCGAGCATCGCGATGGAGAAGTTATTTGATAGGGGCAGATGTCTCTGAAAAACGAGACATCTATTATACCTACGTTCGAGGTCGGCGCGATATTCCCATGACAATTTTGTTAACCATTCGCGCCGACCTACCCAGAACATATCCTGCCCTACATTGGGCGCGGGAAAACACGGAAAGACTGGAAGCACTGCTCGTGTCTTATGCCGCCGTACACAGAGGAGATTCTTATTTACAAGGATTTAATTATTTCATGCTTATATTATTATATACGTTTAAAGAAGAACAACACGCTGACGCAGACACGTGGTGGTGTTTTGCCAGAATCGTAGGACTCATTCGCCCGCTCATGCCTGATTTTAATGTCGCGTGGTTCCATTGGTTACGAAGGCACTGGATTACGAATTTCTTTGCCAAACTAAAGAAACATAGACCTCGATTGACATCTATATTAGACAACGACGTGGACGCATTTTCGTCTCTCATTACCTGTCGATGGTTCATGATTTGGTTTGCACAAACGGTGGACTTTGAAGAAATTTTTGAACTGTGGGATTTTATTATTGGACAACCCCCACAGTTACTCATGCAAGTGTACACGATGCTTACATATGAAATTATATATGACGCCGCGCCCACACTGACGTATAAATGGGCACAAGAACCCGTGCGCCTCATGCACGCCTTTCTGAGCATTCGCGTGAAAACAGTCTCCACTGCTATTGAACGCGTCCGAAAAAATTTAAAGTAACTTTATCAAACAAATGTCAGCTTTCATATTCGAGACGCTCGAGTAATGTTTTTATATGTAAATAAGACGTTGCTTCCAAACGCGATAGCGATATCCGAAACATAGGAAGAAATCAAAAACGGAAATACGCCCTCAAACACACCGTCGATGTAGATGTTTAGTGATACATAACTTCTGCCACAGACCTATATTTTTTACCCGTTGGCGAGCAGTAGTACTTGTCCATATTGTTGATGGTTGCACGCCACGTTGCGAGTCAGAAGGGCCAGACCGAGGTGGTGTCGAAGCTGCTGGATGCAGGGGCTAATGTGCATGAATAATGGTGCCACTCCATGCTGCGAGTGTGTAGGGCCACGTCGTTGTATCCGAATTTCACAGTCGGTGGGGTAGCGTCCGGGACACTGGTTATTGTGTCGTAAAAGGCATATTGACAGCGTATTCCATGATAAATTTTGATTTGAATCAAATCAAAAATTTATTTTACCCGCTCTGTACTATTATTGTAACTTATCGAGTGTTATATTGTTAGGGTTATTGGCATACATCATTTTTTTCGTACATGGAAAACATTTTTTCCACAAGAGTATATAATAGTGAAAGTTGACATAGAAATGCAAACAGAATTCGTACCTTTACAAGAACAAATACGTACAAATACTGGTACATATATTTGTGTAGGATGTTTACTTATTACTCATTTAATATTGATGATAGTATTGGTCACATCGGTAGCTGTCATTGCACCAGAAGTAAAAACGACGTTATCAGACGTCCAAGTGATCATGCCCGAGATGCGAAGGTCTTTATTAGAACTGGGTCAAATGATACCCGAAATTAAAACGGGAATGAACATTCTTTCCCAACTCTGTACAAATAGCGAAACATGCCATGTAAAACTTTAAATATTCCATTTATAATCGAAATACTACGTTTTAAATATGCTGTTTAAATGTTAATGGTACATTTGAATCAACATTTATTTTCTGAAGATTTTACCGGTGCCCTGTGCCCTGTGCCCTGTGCCCTTTCTGAAGATTTTCCATTTCTGAAGATTTTCCAGTACCGTGACATGCTGAACATTCTTCCAAAACTTTATTGACGTTCTCACACAAATAACATCTGTTCACCACACAATGGCCACATTTAAACGTAGTACGTATTAGACCACAACCCTTACAATTATTACATGTAGACATTCTTATGTGTATGTTATCCTTATATATCTAAAAATAGTCTAGTGCAGTTCGGTGATAGTTTGAGGCGATACCTTCTTTTGCACCCCATACCTGACCAATCGCAATCGTCGCAGTTTTTTGGGAACCAGTGACGTTCTGGAACCCAGCGGCGGCATCCTCGGTAGAAACAAACGCGTTGCCCACGCGCTTGCCGGCTATATTCAACCCCAAGAAAAAATAAGACACTACGGCGACCATCCATATAGCATTAAGACCTTGTTTGTATAATGTTAACGGGAGCATGACGGAGTACAGTAATAGTGCAACGTCTAATACGTACGAGAAAATGCTAGGAGGAGTGTATCCACTAATGTTGGACATATTGCCCCAAGAGCCGTATATTCTGTTCCATGTCGTCAGCAAATCTTTGCGTACAGGGTCAACAGGCTTGTCACCCGCAAAGTCTTTGATGTAGTCCAACAATTTCATAAAGCAAATTTCAACTTCACACATGCCATTTTCTTGGCTAGAAATAAGACGCGTGTACAATGTATGCAATTCCTGCTGTTTTTTAGAACCATTTTGATCGATGAGAGACGCGTCCTTCAACGTTGTGACTTTTCTCATGTCCACAGTGCCGCGAAAATGATGTTTTACAAGCGCCGGCATGGCTACCAGAATGTGAAAGATACTTTCGAGTTCGGCGGTTTTCTGAACCAATACTTTGTCGCCTTTGGTAAGACCGACACATTCCCACGCAAAGGCCAAGACATCGCCGCAAAAGGCGTTGTAATTATCAATACAAGAATGGTTTTTATTGAGAGCTGCGTTTAATTGCAACGGCAGAATGAAACCAAGCGTGGCCGTTAAAATGCCAAATACGGCCGACGTATCAAAGGGAAGGTCTTCGCCCTTTTCGACAAAATAGGTGACAACTACCCATGTCCACAAACATTGAGCGGCAATCATACAAAATGTACTGAATTCGCCTAGAGGTGGAAAATATTTTAACAGTGGTGCTGACCAGATTTTTTTCCATGTTTCTGTGAGTCCCATTGAAATGCATGTTCATAATATCAACTTAAGTAATGTATTTTTTTAATAAGGAACACATATGATTATTTTATGTTGACTCGTAGTAAGTTATCAGATGCCGAGAATACAATGCGAATTTAGAGGATGTCCATGTCGGAAACACGTCGGTGGGCCCAATCAAATCTGCGGTATATGTATGCACGCCGCCTGTTGGCACAAAAGAGACATCACACAGTTCAAATCTACGCGTCCAACCGCTCGAAAACCCGTGTATTTTGACGAGTCCGTCATCCGCACATCCAAAATGCCACAAGTGCCACCGTTACCCGACGAAGATATTTTTTGTCTCATGGTGACAGGACTTCCCGTTTAGTAAATCTACACTATATAATAGAGCATCGTTTTACAAAATGACAGACCTCGAAACAACCAATCTCCTCTTTTTTGCTTCAGAAGCTCCCGTAAAGAGAAAGAGCTCCACAAAGCAAGCCCCCGGCGGAATTCTTAACGCTGCTCTCGCTAGAAAACTCGCCGTAGAAGTTGTAGGCACATACGCCCTTGCATTGGTAGTTGCCGCCGCCAACAGTCCAGTTTCTGTCGGATTTGCCTTAGCAGCGCTAGTATGCGCATTTGGTCATATTAGCGGTGGGCATTTCAATCCCGCCGTGTCCTTGGCCGTATACGTACGTGGTAAGAGCAACCTAAAAACATTCTTCGCATATGCTCTCGCTCAGATTGCTGGTGCTTTCATTGGCGCTGCACAGCACAAATACGCTTTGACAGACCAGGGCCTGACGTTCGCCGCAAAAGGCGGATTCCCCGAAGTTGCCTCCGATGCCAGCGCTGGCTCCGCATTCCTCTCAGAACTGACCGCGACGATGATATTTACCACTGTCATTCTTAATGTCGCGACCACGCGCGCACAAGCGAAGAATTCATTCTCTGGCATCGCCATTGGATTTGTTCTCATTGCGTTATCCAGTTCTATTGGCAACGTCTCTGGTGGTTGTCTCAACCCAGCTCTTGGTATCGCTTTACCAGCACTTGCAGAGAAGACCGACGACATCTGGATTTACATTGTAGCTCCTCTATTGGGTGGTGCGTTGGGCGCCGGAATTTTCCGTTTTACCGCCGACCCGCACGAATTTGAAGAAGAAGAAGAAGAAGAAGAAGAAGAAGAAGAAGAATAAGAATAAGAATAACTTTAAAATAACACACACCATTTAAATTAAAACAAACCATTGACTATCTAATTACTAAACACATGTCCGTCCAAACCTACATTGTACAACACCATGAGTCCCAAAAGGTCGTTCAAAACGTATGCTACTCCGGTGCGAGCGCGCTGACGGGTATTTTCATGACTGGAGCGCACTGGCTCGTCGGCGCGGACGTAAAAATACGTTCGAGCATCTGGGTGGGAGCATACGTCAAACCGGTCGTCCTCGCGCGTGTCCTGTTACTGCTCATCATGTACAACGTGTACGACCACACGGCGCCTGACAGACTCATGATGGGCGTCACTGCGCGTCACTGCGTGGGCAGACCCCGTTTTAGCATCTGTGGACGTCCGAAACAACGTGCCGGGCGCAGCAACCCTGATGAAATGTAAAGACTTTGTACTACATTTCACCACTTCATGGTGTTCACTCATGCGGCCATGGCGCAAAAGTTCCAAGATATCTTATTGACACTTACTAAATGAAACATACGTGAACAATAACCAGTCTACTTTGTTTTTTTTCACGATTATAACGTATATATATATGGACTCGTGTAAATGATGGCTACTTATGTTCAGACAACTGTCAACCAAACACTGCTATTCTATCACCCAAGTATGAAGTCGGTTGCACAACAAATCGCAGCAAAACATAGCATGATAACATTGGGTGCCTTGCGCCACCCAGAAGAGAAAAAGACTGAAGAGACAGAGACAAACTGGCCAACCTTTTCCGACGGTTGGCCCAATTTATTTATTGAGGGATTGCACAACGTCAAAGTAAACGACTGTGTATTTTTAGCGTCTTTCGACACACCCGCGATTATTTTTGAACAACTGGCAGTCATATACGCGCTCGTTGGCAATCGAGCGCGAAATATGAAAGTGATTGTTCCGTGGTTTCCAACGGGTACGATGGAACGTGTCTCTGAACCCGGTGAAATCGCGACCGCGAGTACAATGGCGCGCCTTTTGTCAGCCATTCCTCTGGGTGTCACGGGAGCGACCGTAGTGTCGTTCTTGGATATCCATGCTCTACAAGAACAATTTTATTTTGGTGACAACGTTTCTGTCGAGTTAAAAACGTGCATGGGATTATTGCCTCTGGAAGATGACGACATCATTGCATTTCCAGACGACGGTGCTTCCAAACGCTACAAACGGATGTTTGAGGATAAGAAAAGAACAATGATTGTCTGTGAAAAAAAACGCGTCGGTCAAAAACGTATTGTTACCATTAAAGACCCACCAGAAATTCAAGATGTATCAAAGAAGCGTGTATTTATTGTCGACGATATGATTCAAACAGGTGGTACCATGATTCAATGTGCCGAAGCCATTCGAACAAAATACGGTGACGTTCAAGTACATATGTTTGCAACACATGGCGTGTTTCCAGAAACACCAATTGATGACGGTGACAGTGTAATCGTCACACAGTACAAGAATAAATACGGAAACAAGGAGAAGTGGCCGTCTTGGTATCGTTTTTTGAATTCAAAAAGCGTCCATTGCGTTTATGTCACGAATTCAATTCCGAAAAACAAAATTATTCAAGAGAAAGCCAGTATTATTAGTCGACATGCTGGCATTAACCATATGAAATTCGTGTGTTTGGACATTACACCGGTTATCACGTCAATTATTTCGAATGCAGATGACCCACAGTACGATTCGTAAAATATTGAAATTTTATACGTTATTCGAAGCTAACTTTTCTTGTATTATTGTTTGCTTTCCATTCTTGAAATGTAATGTCTAACGTGTCTGCTCGTTCTTGTGAGAGATATTTAGGGGGTAATTTGTTGTGATATCAGCATCGCAAATACCGTCCAAAATATCTCTCACGAGAAACGAAAACATCGTACTTAGTTTAATTAAGCGAAAGAAAATGCGACTCGCGATTTTCATGTTCTTTTTCATTATGTATGCACAAATACTACTCCTGTTCCAGACGTGGTACAACAACATTTTTAGTGCAGATGTGCCAAAAAAAAACCCGTCACTATCGTTGACCCTGTAGTGACAACGAAATTAAAAGTTCAACTGGTCAACGGGAATGAGCCGCGCTTCTTCTTGGCCGACCGCTTCTTCTTGGCCGACCGTATTTTGTTTTTGTCGCGCATTAAATTTTTCGAATGCAACGGTTGGATAGCAATTCAAGACGACCAAGAACAATATGGCGCCCAAGAAAACGATCAAAACAGCCCACAAATTGTTACTATTTTTTTCAGGTAATTTACCTTCTGCCAAACACGTGTGTAATAAATATAAAAAGAATACCAATTTCATTTAACTACTAATGTTTTGTTATATACGGATTAATTGTTAATGTCGAGAAAACGTATAAAAACACGTATTATTATTCCAATGAGTTTTTTCCCAAAATATCCCAACACGTCGGGACACGTCGGGACACGTCGGGCTCTCTTGTCTCACAGCGTCGTATCAAAAAGAAAAAGTAAACGTATATTTATTTAAAAATTATTCTGTATTAAAACTTACGCAAAACCACTCACCACTCTTATGCCAATGTATAATGTGCACTTCTACAATGCTCTTGTCGTACAACGTGCAACAAACCTTGTTTTTAAAACAGCGCCTCGTGTTATCACCCACAGTCGCGTCTTCATAGAATTTGTCCGAGCTTTCATTCTCGATACCAGGGTTATCCGTAAACAGCCCTAATTTCCATACACCCGTCTGAAGTTTGTCGAAACAACTGTCTCCCAAATTTGTTTCAAAACTAAACGCATTGTCTACGAATTTCATTTTTTTAGTTAACCCCCATCTCAAAAATAATGTCAGGCATATGTGTAGATTATTTGGAAATGTTTTGCAATTCTATGGGTTGTTCCTCCACATGACAGTTCCAAATCCAAATATTAACCATGCAATAAATAAAGAAGATACACCAGATGACAAGAAAAAGCAAAAACACAACAATGTTGTTTATCTTAACAGATTAAGGCAACTATTACTTGTTTTATACTAAGTTTGTAAAATGACTTCATTTATTACCCATATGTACAAAAGCCACGTTAAACTACAATCGGACGAAGGGCCTGCAAGGTTATCTCTTACATCATATACAGAGCAATTCAAGTACGATGCAGAACACAGTCACTTTTTAACCTATAAAAAGTGGTATACTGAATTAAATGGACATATGTTGAAAGAAAACCGCCTGAAATTGAATCAGGATAAATGCCACCAGGCACAGTTCTAGAAAAATAAAGCCGAATATGAGAATTGAACTCACGACCTTCACATTACAAGTGTGATGCTCTACCACTAAGCTAATTCGGCGAAAAAAACAACGGGTGCACTTGGTCAAAGCCATTTCGTTAAAAATGGGTTAGGAAAATGGGGTTTGACCAAGGCACCGTGGAAGACATGGGCATCGATCCCATTACCTCTCGCATGCAAAGCGAGCGCTCTACCATTTGAGCTACACTCCCGTTCTTCTGTTCGGGCTTGAACCGAAAACCTTCCGCTTATTAGGCGGACGCTCTACCAACTGAGCTACAGAAGAAAATGCTGTGAATTGAACACAGATTATCACGGCCACGACGTGTAAGGAAGCCTGCACCATCCGGTAATCGAAACCGGGGCATGTCCTTGGAAGGGACATATGTTACCACTAATGGTGCAAAAGGCCCGTGGCCACGAGATATAGAGTCACGCGCTCTACCAACTGAGCTAATCTGACCAATACTGAAAGTGGGGTTCGAACCCGCCACCCTCGCCGTGTAAAGGCGACGTCATAATCAACTAGACCATTTCAGCGTATATTTGCCCTGAGGCTACCCATACTGGGACTCGAACCCAGAATCTCCCACTTAGAAGGCGGACGCGTTATCCAATTGTGCTATACGGGTAAAAAATATGTCAGCTGAGGGATTTGAACCCATGCATACAAATATATGAGGGCCTAAACCTCACCCCTTAGACCGCTCGGGCAAAGTGCTCCATATGGGACTTGAACCCATGGCCTTCGGCTCATAAGACCGATGCTCTACCAACTGAGCTAATGGAGCGGTAGTTTTGGCTCTTTTCGGAGCAAAGGTGGTGTTGGAGTGTATACCAACAACTCTGTATAACGGATAAACGCGCCACCATTGCGCCAATTAGCGCAGCTAATAAGGGATTCGAACCCCTAACCTTTTATCTCACAGTATGTTTATTACACCAACCACCAAGGAAATAACCGGAATCGAACCAGTACTAATGTTCTACCTTAGATAATTCCGGGTGAACCTTTTAGAGTGGTTGTTCAGCACTATGTGTCAGCATTGCGGGTTCGTAAATATATAGAAAATAATAAACATTATGACGTACCTTAAGAAAACCCAAAATCTGACACGGTAATATACCCAAAATCTGACACGGTAATATACCCAAAATCTGACACGGTAATATATAGAAAATAATAAACATTATGACGTACCTTTAGAAAAACCTGGAAAAAGAGAACCTAAAAAAAGAGAAACCCTGAAAAAAGAGAACCTAGAAAAAGAGAAACCCTGTAAAAAAAAAGAAAACCTGGAAGCGGACACTGCAACATACCCTGGAAGCGGACACTGCAACATACCCATAAGCTCACACGGGTAATGCTCCCGTTCTTCCGGTTAATGGTACCGGCCTGCTACTTTCACACTCGTGAGCTAAAAAAATCGCGCCACTTGGATTCGAACCCGTGCGGTCGTGTACAACCAACTGAGCTAACCAAGCGGAAGACAGTTTTAAGTGATATCCAGCACTTTATAGAGAAAAATGTTAGTTGTACCAGCAACAAAAAAACAAAAACGTACCTATTGCCTTTTAACGCCATGCATGGCGGTGCAAAATCCACATACCCTGTATTCACAAATCCATATACCCTATCTCCGACGGGGATCGAACCCCGAACTCCGGTTTCAAAGACCGACGTGATAACCATTTCACTATCAGAGCGGATTCTATTCGCGTGCCTTATCCCTAGACACAATAGACATACCTGCATCATTCCGACACTAGGATTTGAATTAAAGCCAGCAGGAGATATCGCCGTGTGCGCACACAGTCTGTGGTATATCTGAGCAAAGTTGCGCAATCCTTCACCGGACAGTTTAAAGTCATGCTTAGGACCATACAAAAATAACCGTTAGGCCCTACTCGTCGATGGCCAGCGTCCTGACCACAAGTCCTAGACGTTTGACGGACACAAAAAGTAAATATATGAACAACAACTGTCAAAACAAAATGAGTGAGCTAATAACAAGGCGAGTGAGTGCTGCCCCCATAATTTAAATCAAATGTACCTCATCCATTAAAAGGAGTGAGCTAATAACAAGGCGGTGAGTGCTGTCCCCATAATTTAAATCAAATGTACCTCATCCATTAAGAGGCCGGGGGAAAAGAATACTTTTCAAACCCTCATTTTGTGAACACTTCGTTTAAAAATCCCGTACAGTTGATTTACCAGTGCTTCTTTTTATTTGCTGCTACTATGTACTACTGAATTTGTTAATTCACATATGTTCTACTTTCTTTGTATTTTCGTTTAAAAATCCCGTACAGTTGAGTTACTAACTTATATAGGTGAAAGTGGTGGATTCGTAGGATTTTCTGTATTTAAACCTTCCCAGGGTTAAAAAAATGGACGACAAAATTTTAAATCAAATCAAAAAAAATATTTTTGAGGCGTCCACGCTTCAAGAACTACAAATATACACGGCCCAGCTGCAAAAACGGATTGATTCTTTAAGGCCGCAAACACTGGACACAAATAATGTATTTATAAAAATTTTGGAGGCTATTTTTTATTCTAATAATAAGTGGAGCGGGTCTTTGATGGACTGGGGCGGGTCTTTGATGGACACAAAATGCTTCTGAGGCGACCATGGTACATACTCCGGACTGTGCAACCACTCATCCCAACATTCTTGTGAACATAACCAGTACTCATGCTCTTTTATTTTGACGTGTATCCATTTAGACCGGTCTTCGACATTGTGTAGGCAACTGATATTGGTACAATTGTACCTATTTTGTGGCGGCGATTCAGCTCGACTGCTTATGGGCGAATTCGACCTCATGGGCTCTTTATGAACTTTTCGTTTTTGCAATGTATTGCGGACGCCATAACAAAATTCCCAAAAGGTATCCATTGATTCTTATAAATCGAAGTATATACGGTGTTCCACACAGTGCATGTATATGTGGACACTGCTGCTGCTCATTGTTTCGGCATGGTCGTTCGATTATGATTGGCAACGTCTACACGCGTGCAAAACGCCAGCACAATTGAAATCTACTATCGAAGATTATAAGGAAAATTTTCCATGTCTCGATTGTCGCGAACATTTTCAGTCGTTGCTCGAGATGCACCCCTTCCCCCTTGATTATGTAAGAACTCTCGAAGACGTGCGCGTGTGGACATGGTTGACACACAACCTAGTCAACTTAAGACTTAATAAGACGTGGCAATCCTTCGATATCATGGATGAATGCCACGCGTGAATATCAGTAGACACAAACCTAATTTTTTTACAAGCCGCACGGCAGGCTTGTTTATTTTCTATATGTTTAAGTAAAGCTTCATCCACTTCCTCATAGGTATCGTACGTGCCCACGCTTTTACGCTTGTACATACCTATAAATCTTCCATATTTTTGTTTCTGGATACCTCCGGTTCATGACTTTCTTTTTTTTTGATGCGTTACGATTTCTTATAGCCGCATCCGCTTCCTCATACGTATCGTACGTGCCGGCACTTACGCGACGACCACATTTGTCAGTGTAATAAGAACCCATGAATCTTCCATTTGATTGCTTCGTGATGGTTCCAGTTCCTGACTTTCTCATTTTCACGTCCGACGGCCGGCGCGCGCCCGTCGTGTTATACAAATGTAATGCTTCTACAGCTGTTTATTGTGTATAATAAGAACCCACCGTTTTGTACTTTTTTCCTTTCGCTTACTCAAAACTGTCCACTTTTTTCCTGTTTATTAAAAAAAATACATAGTACTTTCTAAAAAAAATTACATTTCTGCTGTAAAATTTTTATAATTTTGAATGATATTTTTATCAGATATGTTTGTTCTCATCTGTTGCCTTCTGTCGTTGTCATATTCCAAAAATTCTTGCTCGGATTTTTTTCTTCTTTTATTTTTATTTTCACACGTGTCCTTATAACCTGGATAATTTCTTTGAAAACGTTTTTCTTCATTTTCGATATACAATTCTTTACTGTGATGTGTAATACACGCATGTATTTTGGACGACATACAGCCCATTTTCACTGATGTAAGGACGGTATTTTATAGGTGTATAAACATGTTCGAGGCGAAACGGACAAGGCGTTGGTAAGAACCGACAACACGGGCCATCGACATTGGTTTCTGATCCATTGCTGTTGTTTTTCGGTGTTTCACTGGTGTTGGTTGTTCTTCCAGAAAACAGAGTCGAGCAAGCCGGCCTCGGGCGGCTGACCCGGCGGCATGGGCGAGTTCAGTCCGGAGATGTTCATCAGACTCGCGTTCATGGTCTCGAAAATAATAGCGATAAGTTGTTATACTATTTATATAGAATGGACGAGGAACCGGTCAGGGAAATTGCAGGAAAAACTTTCCTGCAATTTTCTTGGAAATCATATCCGTTAAAAAACAACGGTATCGAAGTTAGGTTCTGATCTTGATCGCGTGTCTATCGGCGAATTGGCTTGAGCCAATTCCGGCCACCACCTTCAACAGCGTGGTTTCTGGTATTCATTTTCCTGTGTGCTTGCCGCTGCTCTTCTGTCCAGATTCTTCCCGGAGCTCCTTCCCCTCCCTCGGCCAGGTTGTACCCCAATGCAGGGTTGTTCGACGCGTACACCTCTATCCAGTGAGTTTCTCTGTCACACATGAATTCGTCGGTCACGTCGTCGAACTCCTCTAGAATATCGTAAGAGAAATTTTCCCGTGCTTGCGAATTGCGTTGTGAAAGTACGGACTACTCCCATATGCGTGTCCGTGTTGTCCATGTCGTATATCTTTTTGGATACCAGCTTCCTTTTGCATTAAACCCAGATACTAACACTTATGTTTCTTTTGTGCCCATGCGGGTATATTTGTCGAGGGGCGTGGCCTACTATTGCGGATACACAGTTTGAAGTGGATAAAGCAGAAAAATGAGAACGGAAGCGTTAAATTTGTTACATGCAAATACGCGAGCTCTTGAAGACGAGTAGAAAGCATGTAACAAATATTAAAAATTCCAACTTCTATTACATAATTCGTATACTAAAAATCTAATACTATTGTTTGGAATAAGCTTTCAAATGTACATCGTCCGTTTTGAAAAATCGTTGCAACCAAACGGTTGTTCTTTGTGCCAACATTGAGGACTGGACATACGGTTGTTATTTTAGACTTTCATATTTATAGAAAATAATATGATTAACTTAATATTTTTTAATGCCACGCGTGACACAGGGTATTTAAAGCTGTGGTCTATTAACAAAATGAGCGACGACTTTGAAATTATCAAACAGTTGGGCAAGGACGGCGCGCAGGGGGTTGTATATCTTGTAGAATTCAACAACGGCCTGTGCGCGGCAATGAAGCAGTTTAAAAAGACGAAATCACCTGCACGCATTCAGGTGGAAGCCGACTTACAATCCGCCGCAGCCGATGCTGGTATTGCCCCTGAAGTGATGCACGTAGATTTGGAAAACAAGAGAATTTTTATGGAACCCATGCAGTGCCGTTTAGTCGACGTGTTAAAAACAAGCAACAAACGATTTGAAGAAGACTTATATCATATTATGCAAACATTGGATAACATCGACATTCTTCATAACGACGGAAATGCCCTGAATTTGATGCTAAATAGCAGAGACGAACTTCAAATCATTGATTTCGGGCTTTCTAAGAAAATTGACAATAAATTGCGCAAAAAATGGGGAGAATTTCCGAATAAGAAGGTCACTTTATTTATGATGAAAAAAGAGTTGAAAAAGTACAACATACACATTAAGTAACAGTTGTATATAAAGAACGATTCTTTCATTAAATGACAGACTACAAAACATTTATTGCTGCCGAACCCGGGGAAAAAAAACACGTTACTTTTAACCATATTGCCAAAAGAAATACATTCTTCGATTGGCACACAAACAAGACGGAGGAGGAGGAGGAGGAGAAAACAAAAAAAACATCAGAACATCGGCTCTACACAGACCACCTCTATGAAGAGCGCGGTTTCAAACCTCCACCCCGAACACGTGCAAGTTTACCCCGAACACGTGCAAGTTTTTGCAGTCAATGTTCGATAATGTAAACGTTTAACGTCAGTAATCTTCTAAATATTGTCTTAATCGTTTTCTAAAGATGTTGCAGTTGCAAGTAGAACATGGAAAACCGTATGAATCACAGTTACGACAATCTACAATGTCTTGCACTGCGTTCACGCCCGACTGCTCACATTTTTCCGAACAGCGACCAGTTTTATCAAGAATGCCGGGACAATGTTGGTACACACATTTCGTTCCTGGCGGCACATTTTGTTGCATAATCGCGTGCAATGTGCTCTGTGCGGGCTCACACAATTCAGGCAAGACGGACATGCGTTTATGACCCATCAGATTGTCGTACGTCACAGGGAACAATCGTGATATGTTTCTTGCATGTTCCCATATCTCTTCTAGTTGGTCGTCGGAAAACATAAGTCTTGTTTCACATGTAGTCTTACAAATAAAAAAAAGAATATGTTTTGCTTTTATTTAAAATCTTCATCAATCTTTAGAATGCTGTCATACACAACAGTAGGTTCGCCCGGCTGTGTCAAGTGCAATTCTTGTGAACTCGGGAGATACAATAGCCACCTTTTTTTGTTTAGCGCGATAAGAAACGACGTGTCGCTGGGTAACTTGAAAATATGATTGGGGGCAAAGAACAGCCAATCCGCGAGTTTTCTATCGCAAAAGGTATTCCATGCACAATACGACCGCATAGACTGTGGCAAACCAACGTCAGCAATCATCTGCATGTTTTTGTCCCAATAAGATGATGGCTCGATGACTTCTTCTTGAAGTTCGAATATGTCGGTGAAATGTTGAGTGCTTGCGTTCATGTTGGTGACGTCTAATATTTATGTTTTGATTCAAATCAAATCTCAGTGACAGGAAATATTTTGATTCAAATCAAATCTCAGTGACAGGAAATATTTTGATTCAAATCAAATCTCAGTGACAGGAAATGTTTTGATTGCAAATCAAATCTCAGTGACAGGAAATATTTTGATTGCAAATCAAATCTCAGGGACAGGAAATATTTTGATTGCAAATCAAATCTCAGGGACAGGAAATATTTTGATTGCAAATCAAATCTCAGTGACAGGAAATATTTTGATTGCAAATCAAATCTCAGTGACAGGAAATATTTTGATTGTAAATCAAATCTCAGGGACAGGAAATATTTTGATTGCAAATCAAATCTCAGGGACAGGAAATATTTTGATTGCAAATCAAATCTCAGGGACAGGAAATATTTTGATTGCAAATCAAATCTGCAATCAAAATATTTTGATTGTAAATGCCAGTGTCTGGGCAAGATTGTTTTTGATTCAAACTAACCGAGGCCGAACGTACAGCTGAAAAGGAGTTCAAAGAACCGCGCGCCAAATTATGAAAAGTATAAAAATAAAAAAAACTTTCCTTTAAGTTTTAGTGTATTATTTAAGTTTTAGTGTAAAAAAACTTTCTTTTCCTTGCAACAGACGAACGTCTTCTGAATCACCCAAGAAATCTCTCAACAGTTGTTTAGACGAACGACCTACTCCTTGGTAGAACAGCGTTGCGCCGGGACTGAGCTCGTTGATAATTTCTGCCGACGTGTCTGATAACAAACGTCCTACCCTACCGTAGAATTTTTTATCCTTGTAGACGTTCAGAAACACTGTATCGCGTTTTATTTCAGGTATAGAGCGGTATTTCGTACCGCCTTGTGTCCAAAAGTATTTGTCGATTTGTTTTGAATGTTTACGTGTTACTTCTTCTACCAAAAGATGAGGCAGAACGCCTTTGGAAATTTCAATTTGAGTTGGGGAGCGTTTTTTATTTTTTTGAAGGATGTTCTTTTTTTGACGGATGTCCTCAACCACTGTACATAGAACGTCCATACGTTCGTTTTTGACGAGTTTCGAGGATTTAATGCATTTCGTGGTATTTTCGTGTTGATAAAACGCGTCGTTGGAAAAATAAGAGGGGGTTGAGGGAAACATGGTATGTATGAAGAATTTTCTTTTGGTTATAAAAAAATGTGTTGGGAGAGACTCGATTTTTCCTGCGATGTTCCTGCTATTGTTTGAATCAAACCCAAAGAAATTTCTTCATAACTATACACTCCAATAAACCCTACAAGAAACATGTCGACCCCTGCACAACACGCCGCCTTTCGGTACGAAGTCTCAAACGCCAAAGATATACATAACTTACTACATTATTATGCGAATGACCCGTGGCAATCGGTCAAATTCAGATTGGCATGCGTGTTCAAGTCCGGAGTTTCTCCAATCCATGTATCGATTGTACAGGCAAATGTACGGCACAATACCAAATTTGCCGTTGTTTGGACATTTAGAGCCTAAACTATAAATTATATTCTATTAATACCTTTTGACACCATACAAGTGATCACAAAAGAAAAAAAAGAAAATCCTTTATTTGTGTATTATTGGTTGTACGAAATAATAAACGAGCACTTTTGGTCACTCTAAATTTTTTGAATCAAATTTGATTGCAATCAAATGTTTGACTACTCTAAATGTTTTGATTTGATGTCGCGAAGCGCCAAATATTTGACGGACAACTATAAAAGATAATAACATAATATAAATGGGATTAGACCATGTCATTTTAGGTTATAGATTAATGTGGTTTATTTCTAGGTTAGCACAAGCGGAAAAGGAGGCCCAAGAACCGCGCGCCAAATTATGAGAACCGTATGGGCTCGAAATCGTCCCAGTGTACAATGTCAATCTCTTTACCGAGTTGCGCGTGAACCGCATCTCTCATTTTTGTAATGACTTGTTTTTCTTTTTGTTTGCGTACGTCAGATTTTTCCTCTTCCATTTGTTTCTGACCTTCGTGCGTATCAGGGTTGCCTTCTGCGTACGCCGCCGCTTCGGGGAACATCTCTATAAATGCAGGCCATTGGCCTTCGTGCGGGCCACCATTGCCAAACAAATGTCTTACCCAGACGACAAAGCCGTGTTCGGATTGAGACGGTAGTCCCTTGTATACATAATCCACTTTTTTGTATTCCGAGTCAATCGCCTTCATAATTGAAAATGTTTTCTCAGTTAACTCGTTCAATGCTTTTGAATTGTGCTGTTCATTGAGTTTATCTATTCGACTAAATACTATTTTAATCTCCCTTCTGGTGTAATCTCCAAAATCCCCCTTAGCAGCGTCTGCAAACAACATATCGGCACTATTTTTGCCGTACGTTTTATTGACAGTCTCTAAAAACCGTTGAACATCTTCTCTGTCTTCGATGTTGACCTCTTTTGTTCTTTCGTAATACGCTTTCATGGGTAGAAATTGAAAGGCTCTCCAATTTTGTACAATGGCTTTCACGACCATTGACCAAGTCATTTTATATTCAATTGGAAGAAATTCAAACGCGAGACCGTCAGAATCGAGAGCAAAAAGACACAATATGCGCTTTTTTAGTTTCAAGGGTATATGTTGCAAAGCAAGACCTCGCCACTCCACTACGTGAAACGCTGCATTGAAGTTGGATTGCACTGTCTTCGTGTACTCGTCCTCTGGAGAGCACCATTCAGGCTCAATGCCTTGCTCTTGTAATCTCTTTTTCCATATATTTTGCCGCCGCATTTCGTACAGGGGTACGGTGTTGGGGTTAAAATACCATTCGCGCGGCTTAGTAAAGCGATCATCACGCGAATTGCCCTGGAAATATTTACGCGCGAGTAAGAAATCGATAATTTCTGGCGCGTCATCAACTTGTCTTGCCGGCAACGGGTGTTGACGAAAGGGGCACTCCACGCGGTCATCCTGCAGCATTTTGTGTATCATAATTCGTGCCGTATCGCGGTCTCGAATATTAAGCAATAGCGATTCGAGCGCGGTTTGGTCGAC
>Ga0115003_10001552_pt1 | contig 19883 bp, 18 predicted proteins | sample ArcticOcean_MG_C_7_FD_88736 | JGI IMG/M metagenome (GOLD analysis project Ga0115003, IMG submission 88736) | Marine microbial communities from western Arctic Ocean - ArcticOcean_MG_CB11_88 | ecosystem: Environmental > Aquatic > Marine > Oceanic | place: Arctic Ocean: Canada Basin | collected... | reverse complement strand
ATGAGCTGTTGGCACTTTATGAGCTGTTGGCACTTTCTGCGTTGTCGGTACTCTGTTGGGCGCTGGTGCTCTGTAGGCTGTCGGCATTTTATGAGCTGTGGGCACTTTAGGCGCTGTTGACACTTTACGCGCTGTTGGCACTTTACGCGCTGTTGGCACTTTACGCGCCGCGGGCGCTTTACGAGCTATTGGCGCTTTTCTAGTTGCTGTGGTTTGTTTTTTCATTGGAGCGGATTTTGATCGGTTCATGACAGGCACCTCTTGAGTTTGGTCATCTATTACGCGGCTCGTAATAAGCCGCTCTCAATAACCGGAGTTGTTAAAGTTTTGTGACACTAAAATAAATCGGCATGGGAAAAGCCGAAGTCGAGTAATTCACTGTTGCTGATGGGGCTAAAGCTGTCCATAAATCTGCGTGCGGTGAGCGCCGGTTCGGACTGGCTGAGTACCGTCTGTTTATCAAAGCCTTTGCCGATTACCGCAAAAACCAATCCATTCCAGCCTTTTATAAATTCGTCTCGGGGAATCACTCGATTGCCTAGGGCCGAGTCGGCAACATAGACGCTGTCACCAATGGTTCGCTTGAGCACAACAAAATGCTGATAGCCCTTGATATTGAGTAAGGTGATGGTTGGAATACGGATGCTGTCGAGAGCTTCTGGCTCGACGTTGTAACCGCGGCCGCGCAAATCATGTTTCTGCACATATTTGCGAATATCCAGTAATGAAAAGCCTTTTTCGGCAACAATTTCCGGGTCACTGACCTCGAGCATGCCTTCAATGACATCCAGTTCGGTGACATCTAGGTTATAGGCGTACTTTAAAACCGTGGTCACCGCCGCCGCGCCGCAACTGAAGTCGTACTGCTGCTCCACAAGATTTTTAAAACGCTCTTCTCTGACACTGCGCACTGGCTTGCTAAATTGCCCTAGGCCCGCAAGGCTATAGAATTGCAAATCCGCCGCTAGGCTCGCTCGGGGGAGCATCAACTGCCATATCAAAATCAGCGCCGTGGCTATCGACAGTGAGCGCCACAGCGAGACTGTTGGAGCACAGCTGTTGGTGTAAGGTAATTTTTGCATAGCCAATAGTTTCCATTTCCCGATGTAAAAAAGGCGCTGCTTACCCATGGATAAACAGCGCCCAGTTTTAGATGCATTGTGAAATGCGAGCGCTTACTTACTGCTTGCCGCCACCGCCGCCGGGAGGCGCTACTGGAACACTAACGTTAGCAATTGCCAGTGCATTACCCTGCACATTGTTAGTACCCGCTGCTACGTTGAGACCAATATTGCCAAAGGCACCAGCCAATACATTGCTACCCACTGAAGCGTTGTTGCTGTGTGCTTTGTAGATAGTTTGTGTATAGGTGACCTGTCCGCCAAGGCTGATATTGTCGAGATCGATCACGCCGGCCTCTGAGAACAGGAAGGCACCGCCATCGCCATTCGGATCCTGAGCGCCCTGAGCTTGGTTATCCACATCGATGTGGCCAGTGTTGTCACCACCAGGATGAATCTCATCTGTCCAGGTATCCAGGTAGACGTCGCCAACTTGATCTGAGGTACCGTTGTAGGTTCCGGATCCGTCACCGCTAAGAGCAACATCGACAGTATTAATAATGGTATCTCTGACCGCCTCGTTGCTGGTGTCGTTGCCGTAGGCTGCCTGGTTTGACGAGGCCGTTGCAGTGGCCAGTGCGCCGCTAGCAGATGCCAGAGCTAGCTGGTTAGCCTGAACATTGTTATCGCCGGCAGCGATATTAATGCCGACATTACCCGCCGCATCCTGACCTGCATTGCGGCCTAGGCTGGCATCATTAGTGGTGCCATAGCTGAAGGTACTGTTGTAAGCCGCGACCTGATTAGAGAAGGTCTCAGCGTCCGCTGCACCACCAAATACTAGAGTGGCATCGATACTGGCATTCATGCTGTAAGAGCGATCATATGAATCATCATGATGGCTGCTTGCAGAGGCTTCTTGGCTGTAGCTGGCAGACTCAGCGTACTCTTCGCTGGCTTCGTGGTCGCTGGACCAGGTGGCGTTTTTGTTCAACTCGCCATTGCTGGTTATAGTGCCGTCGGCGTTGACTTGCTTGTGACTTCCAGAAGCATGAGCATCGAGAATGATATCTCCAGCAACTTCAAGTTCCAGTGATGAGCTACTTGAAGTATTGCCCGCTCCATCGTCTGATTGGCTGCTCTGCTTGCTTTTACTCAGTGCTAGCTCGCCATTACCGTTGATGTCCAGGTGCTTCTCAAATGCACCGTACTCAGCTTCCCAGTTAGTTGTGCTGTCAGTTGTCTGAGTGTAATCAACCGTGCCGCTCTTGCTGTGACTCTGGCTGCGGCTGGCTGATGCTGAATGATCATAGGCAGCTGCCTCACTAGCAGATTGATCATAGACATTGCTGTTGCTGACACTCTCTCCGGTGCTGAAGTCAAAATCAAAATTGATCTCAGTGCCCTGGGATTGTGACGCGGCGATGGCAGTTGAATTCTGCTGTACATTGTTATCGCCAGCCGCAACGTTAAGCCCGATATTACCTGTGGCGCCATTCAGTACATAGTCACCAGCACTTGCTGTATTGGTGGTCTCGCTACCATTGTAGACTTGGTTCTCAGCGCTCTTCTGATTCACTTCAGAAACCGCTGTGGACTTTGAGTCAATAAGGATTAACCCCAATGCTTGAATGTCGCTGCTAAAATAATGGTCCTCATAGACATTGATCTCTTTGTTAATCTCAACGTCGGAATCTGGGCCATGATCTTTCCCGCCATCGCTGTCATCTGCATAAGTCGCCATTGACAGACCAAGCACAGAGCTTATGGCCAAGGCCAGTGGTAATGGTTTCATTTTCATAGGATATTTCTCCTGATAGGTTTTGGTTTACTACTGCTGTGCAGGATTACTGCACCTCCATTTCGGTCCCAGTAATTCAGTGGATTCACTGGGACTGAATCTGTAAGCTCATCGATAGAGCGTTAACGGTTCGGTTGCCGTTGCCGACCACCTGATTAATTTGCACGATCCCCTGTGAGTTGCGGAAAGCGTCATCCGCGAGCACCGCATTCATCTCGGGGCTATGGGGGTTATCTGCCAGCTTGCTCTGAAGCGCGTTGTCGACCGCAGAGACATGTGAGGCCAGTTCTAGGTCGCCCAGTTCAACGGCGGCAAAGGACCCCGGCGCGCCGATGGCAATAGCGGCGCCATTGAATTGGCTGTTACCAGTGCCGCTGGACTGATTGATCATGACTATGCCGACCCCGTCGTTGAAGGCGCCGGGTAAAATCTCACCGATCAGGGCTTGCCCTGTGCCAATATCTTGAACTGAGCTGTTGAGTTGGTTTATTTGTGAGGGTTTGTCTGTAGAGGCACTGAAACCACCGTTGCTCGAGACCGCAATAGCCGCGGAATTTTGCTGTAGGTTACTGTCCCCGGCACTGATATTAATTGCGCTAATACCAGCAATACCGCTGAGAGCGTTTTCACCAATCGTTGACTGTGAAATCGTTGTAAGCTGTATTCGACTATTTAGATCATCTGCTTTGGCGACACCAGCTGCTAAGCCTATAGTCACCGCTAAAATACTGTTAAGACTGCATTGAATGGTTTTCTTATAGTGCATATTATTTTTCATTTTTAAATATTCCCTGTTTGCTAATAAAACTTTTTCCAGAAGTCAATTGTCATTATGAGTTGATTTCTCATTCGTGTTTTAGGGTTAGCAAGCCCCATGCCAATTAAGATACGTAATTGATTTTGTTTGATATATAGTATTTTCAAGGAAATGTAATCTGAGGTTTTTAGGGCAATAAAGTAAAGCTGTCGCTGCAGCGTTACAGTTTTTTTGTTTGCGGCTATCTAGAGACGTAACAGGTATGAGACAGTGATTAAGTTGGTTTTATTGGACAGAAACTAAAACCAAGAAATAGAAAATATCGAGTTTATTTCAATGCTAAAAATCAAACTCTGAGTTTATGTTTGTCGAGCAGACGGTAGAGAGTTATGCGCGACACAGAGAGCGCTCGAGCTGCTTTAGAAATATTATTGCCAGCATGATCTAAAGCATTTTTGAGGGCTTTTTTTTCTGCTGCCTCACGCACTGACTCAAGATCTATCACTTCAGCATTAGTGCGCTTCGGTGGGCTGTTTAATCCAAGGTCTTCTGGCGCCAGAAGATTTCCGTCACACATAATCAGGGCTTTTTGGATTCGGTTCATCAGCTCTCTGACATTGCCAGACCAGCCGTGACACTTTAGCGCGATCAGGGCATCGCCGGAGAAGTCCCGCGCTGGGCTGACCGTGCTAGCGAGAAATAATCGTAGATAGTGGTAGGCCAGTAGTTTAATGTCGTCTTTTCGCTCGGCCAGTCGCGGCGAGTGAAGGTTCAGCACATTGAGGCGAAAAAATAGATCTTCGCGAAATTTTCCGGCACTCACGGCCTCCTCTAGCTTTACATGAGAGGCGGCAAGTACGCGCACATCCACCTGCTTGGGCTTATGAGAGCCTACCGGGTCAATGCTGCCCTCCTGTAAAAAGCGCAGTAACTTAACCTGATGACTCAGGGGTAAGTCGGCAATCTCATCGAGAAATAGCGTGCCGCCATCTGCCGTGGCAATGCGGCCAACTGTGGATTTGTCGGCCCCGGTAAACGCGCCTTAGACATGGCCAAAGAGTTCCGACTCGATAAGTTCCGCGGGAATCGCACCACAGTTAACCACCACAAAAGGCTGCTGTGAACGCAGCGTACTGTTTTGGTGAATGGTTCTGGCAATCAGTTCTTTGCCGGTACCGCTGTCCCCTGATATAAGCACCGGAGCATCGGCGCGGGCGATTTTGCCGATATCTCTGAGCAGTTTTTGAATTAAATCACTGTCGCCGATAATCTCAGTTCGCAGTGGCTGATGGCGGTTTTTTTCGTTGCTATCCATTAAACAATCCTTGTTCAATTAGTTCGCTATTGCTTAGATATCATTATCGAAACGGATTACAGTAAGCTTTTATCTCAAGTGAATTGCTTGTGATTAGTTGTCGTTGATGGGACTCGGGTATAGCCACTGCGCAGGTGCAGACTGCTGAAAGCATTGAGAAAGTTGATCGGGAAACGGATTTAAAAACGGGGGAGGGGCGAGAGCTTTGGTTAGAGAGCTTAGTTTTGTAATAAAATCTTAATATTGCCCGGCTGTAGCGTCTGACTGCCCGCGAAGGACAGCACCAGCGTGGCCAGTTCGTCCCAGACATCCGCATCGCGCATGCCTTTGATACCGCGATCGATAGCGCCGGCCTGACGCAACAGCATGCGCAGGTGTGCGGGACGCAAACGCTGCAGTGCACCCTTAAATAGCGGCAAACGCTTTTCCCAGACACCAGAATTTTTCAGTGCTCGGTCGCTGTGTTCACCCTCAGCCACCAGCTCACTGGCTTTGACTAGGATGCGCAACTCTCGGGTTATCGCCCAGAGCAATGGGATGGCGTCTGTGCCTTCATTTTGCAGGCCGCGAAGTGACCGCGCCGCGGATTGGGCGTCGCCCATGAGGATCTTATCGACAAATTCAAACAGGTTATAACGGGCGCTGTCGGCAACCACTGATGACATGGTGTTGCCATCAACTGTACCGTCAGTGGCCAGTAATTTGAGTTTCTCGATCTCTTGAACTGCCGCGAGCAGGTTGCCTTCAACGCGGTCAGCGAGAATTTGTATCGCTTCCTGATTGGCATTGATATTGGCGCTGCGCAGACGTTGCTGAATCCAGCGTGGCATCTGTTTGGCATCCACTGGCCATACTTGAATATGGCCCCCGGCGCTTTCAAGGGTTTTCATCCACTTGCTATTTTGCGCTGCCCGTTCAAGTTTCGGCAGAATCACCAGTACCAGATTGTCTGGGTTGCGCTTGGTGCACAGTTCGCTGAGCGCTGCGGCACCTTTATCGCCGGGCTTGCCGTTGGTAATTCGAATTTCGAGAATTTTTTTGTCAGAGAAGAGTGACAGTGCGTTGGATTCATTGAGTATTTGGTTCCAGTCGAAGTTGCCTTCGGCATGGAAAATGTCGCGCTCGGAAAATCCTTGGGCGCGGGCACCTGCGCGAATACTGTCGGCGGCTTCCTGGGTCAAAAGCGGATCGCCGCCGCTAATAACGTAGACCGGCAGTAGCTGCTTCTTGATCTGGTCTGGAAGTTGCTCGGCGCGTATTTTCATCGCTTACTGCTCGGCTGCTTGGGGAGCTTGACCCTGTGCAGGCAGTACCTTGAGCCGGTTGAGAATCTGACGGACGATCTCTTCACGCATCTCGCGTTTCACCAGTCGCTCTTCGTTTTCTGATGAGAGGATATCGCTCTCCTGAATTTCATAACTGCGTTCCACCGAGGCGGTGAACAGGGCAGTTAGAGGTGTGCCTGTAGCATTGGCAATTAGAAAGTCCACATCTTCATTGAGCTGATATTCCGCTACGCGTCCACTGGCGTTCAAGGTGCCAATGTGGCGGTTTTGGCGGAAGTTAACAATCACTACAGAATAGTCTGCCGCCGCCGCTGAAGACACCGCCTCGACGCCATAGACATTTAAGGCGCGGGTTAATTCGCTAACGAAATCACGGTCCGCCAACTGGGTGGCGATATGCACGTTGCCGACACTTTGCGGTACCACCTGGGCGTCGCGCAGCTGCCAACCGCAGCCATAGAGCAGGGTAATCATTGTCGCTAATAGAATATTCCGCATCATCATCACCGTTTTCGCTGTAGCTTAGTTGGCTACTATATTAACCAGTCTTCCCGGAACAACAATCACTTTTCGGATTGTCACACCATCGGTAAAGCGCTGCACATTGGCATCGGCCAGCGCCAGTTGCTCAATACTGTCCTTTGAGGCATCGGCGGCCACTTCAATCTTGCCGCGAACCTTGCCGTTTACCTGTATCACCAGCTCGATTGAGCTGCGCACCAGAGCGGCTTCGTCTAGCTTAGGCCAGGCGGCATCGGCCACTGCTTCACTGTTGCCCAGTGCCGGCCAGAGGCTGTGGCAAATATGTGGCGCTATAGGAGCCAGTAATAACACTGCGCTGCTCAGGGCTTCATGGCGTACAGCAACACTTTGGGCGTCATTTTCGCTGTGTTTAGCCACTTCATTTAGCAGTTCCATCACCGCGGCAATTGCGGTGTTAAAGGTGTTGCGGCGACCGTAGTCATCGTTGACCTTATTGATGGTTTCGTGAGTCTTGCGGCGCAGGTCTTTGTGGCTCTCAGTAAACGATTCTGGTTTCAGCTGAGCCGGTTTGCCGCCAGCCGCAGCCTGATCCAAATGGCTGTGAACCATGGTCCAGAGCTTGCGCAAAAAGCGGTGGGCGCCGGAAACACCGTCGTCACTCCACTCCAGAGTCTGCTCTGGGGGCGCTGCGAACATGGTGAACAGGCGCACTGTATCGGCGCCGTGTTTGTCGATAGCGGTCTGCGGATCGACACCGTTATTTTTCGATTTCGACATCTTGGTGATGCCGCCGCTGTGGACTTCTTCCCCGGTTGCAGTCTCGATTGCCTTGAGGGTTTTGCCCTTGGCATCCCGCTCAACGGTGACTTCTTTGGGGTATAACCACTGCTTGCGACCGCCATTGTCTTTGTAAAAAGACTCGGCCAAGACCATGCCCTGACAGAGCAGACTCTTGAATGGTTCGTTGCTGTTGACCAGACCTTCGTCGCGCAGCAGCTTGTGATAAAAACGTGCGTAGAGCAGATGCAAAATTGCGTGCTCGATACCGCCAACATATTGATCCACCGGCAGCCAGTAATCGGCGCGCTCCGGGTCGAGCATGGCGCTGTCCAGATCGGAACAGGTAAAGCGGGCGTAGTACCAAGAGGATTCCATAAAGGTATCAAAGGTATCGGTCTCACGCTCTACGGCTTGCCCGTCGAGGGTATCTTTTTTCCACTCCAGATCTGCTTTGATCGGCGACTGAATGCCGTCCATCTCTACTTCAGTGGGGAGTAGCATGGGCAGTCTATCCAGCGGTACAGGAATTTCACCGCCATCCGCTAGATTGAACATTGGGATCGGTGCACCCCAGTAACGCTGTCGACTAACACCCCAATCGCGCAGGCGATAGTTAGTCGTCATGGTGCCGTGGTCGCAGGCTTCAAGAGCAGCAGCTATGGCGTCAAAGGCAGCATCAAAATTCAGGCCGTCATAGACACCGGAATTAACCAGGGTGCCCTTGTCGGTAAAGGCTTCACTCTCTATATCGCAGGATTCATCGCCAGTGGGGGCAATCACCTGCTTGATGGCGAGCTGATACTTTTTGGCAAATTCGTAATCGCGTTGGTCGTGAGCTGGCACAGCCATTACCGCGCCAGAGCCATATTCCATCAATACATAGTTGCCGACCCAAACTGGAACTGTTTCGCCAGTCAGTGGATGAATAGCCGTGATGCCCGTATCCATGCCGCGCTTTTCCATGGTCGCCATTTCGGCTTCCGAACTCTGCTGGGTTTTGCACTCGCCAATAAACGCGGCCAGTTCAGGGTTCGATTCAGCAACAGTTAAAGCAATCGGATGTTGCGTCGCCAGAGTCAGATAGGTCACACCCATCAGCGTATCTGGGCGCGTGGTGTAGACATCAAAGCTGGGGTAATCGCTAACAGCGGAAGAAAGATCAAAGGTCATGGTCACGCCACGACTCTTGCCAATCCAATTGCGCTGCATGGTCTTAACCTGCTCGGGCCAGTGCTCCAACTCATCGAGATCGTTGAGCAGTTGCTCAGCGTAATCGGTAATGCGGATAAACCACTGAGGGATTTCTTTGCGCTCTACTGGGGTATCACAGCGCCAGCAGCAGCCGTCGATAACCTGCTCATTGGCCAGCACTGTGGCGTCGTGGGGACACCAGTTCACGGCACTGGTCTTTTTATAGACCATGCCTTTTTCATAGAGCTTGGTGAAAAACCACTGCTCCCACTTGTAGTAGTCGGGATCGCAGGTGGCCAGTTCTCGGGACCAGTCGATACCAAAGCCCAAAGACTTTAGCTGGGCCTTCATATAGGCAATATTCTCGTGAGTCCACTTTGCCGGCGCAGTCTTATTTTGAATCGCCGCATTCTCAGCTGGCAGACCAAAGGCATCCCAACCCATAGGGTGCAGCACATTCTTGCCCTGCATCCGCTGATAGCGAGCGATCACATCGGTAATCGTGTAGTTGCGCACATGGCCCATATGCAGCTTACCGCTGGGGTAGGGGAACATAGCAAGGCAGTAAAACTTCTCGCGATCAGGATCTTCAGTGACCTCAAAGGTCTTGTTTTCGGTCCAGTACTGCTGCGCGTCACGCTCTAATTCAGCGGGGAGATAGGGATGTTCCATGGTCATGAAGAGTCACTGCTTATTGATTTGAAAAGAGGCGCGAATTATAAGGTAACAGGGGCCTATATAGATAGGTTTGGGTCTTCTCTGTAGTGGCTGCTTGGGAGCAGTCTGGACGATGGCTGTCTGTGGTCTACGATTAATCAAAGTGACAGGGTAAGTATTTGCGATAAATCAAGGAGGCATAGGTGATATATAGAGAGATCATCAAATTTTGGTTTGAAGAAATTAGCCAAACCCAGTGGTGGAAAAAGGATGTTGAGTTCGATGAACTTATCGCCAGCCGGTTTTCAGAAGTCCATGGGCAGGCGTCTCGCTGTGAACTCAATTCATGGCGCGATACGGCAGAGGGGCGCTTGGCTGAGATCATAGTGCTGGATCAATTCTCGCGAAATATCTATCGTAACTCACCGCTGTCATTTGCAACGGATTCACTGGCCTTGGCGCTGTCCCAAGAAGCTATTCGTACCGGTGCAGATAAAGAAGTTGCTGAAGGTATGCGGAGTTTCTTCTATATGCCATTTATGCACAGTGAATCAGTGGCAATACACAAAGAGGCGGTTTCGCTGTATGAGGCCTATGGCAATGAAGGCAATTTGACGTTCGAATTGCGCCACAAGGCGATTATTGATCGGTTTGGCCGCTATCCCCATAGAAATGAGATTCTGGGGCGAGATTCCACGGCGGAGGAGGTTGAGTTTTTGTCACAACCAGGATCAAGTTTTTAATATAAAGGCTCATGCTTTAAGTGGGACGTCTTGACGCTATAGCGTTGTAGCGTTATTCTTCTTTGTACTTAAGGAGAAGTAATATGAGCACTTTATCTAAAAGAGCTACAGTCTATTTTGACCCCACGATCCACCAGGCGTTGCGTATGAAAGCGGCATCTTCACATCTGTCTGTATCGGAAATCGTTGATGAAGCCTTGCGTATGCAGTTGGCCGAGGATCAGGAAGATTTGTCAGCCTTTGACTCGCGAGTTAGAGAGCCTGAAATGTCTTATGAATCCTTGCTAAAAGACCTGAAGAAGCATGGCAAAATATAAAGTAACGTTTAAAAAATCTGTTGCTAAAGATTTACGTAAAATCGCCAACCCAGATATTAAACGGATTTTAGGCAGAATTGATGAACTCGCCGATGATCCCAGAGGGGCTAGATGCAGCAAGCTCTCTGCTCAGGAAAGGTATAGGGTAAGGGTTGGGTTGTATCGAATAATCTATGCAATCCAAGACGCCGAGCTTGTTGTTCAGGTCGTCAAAGTTGGCCGTCGAGCGAATATTTACAAAAGCGCTTAAAACACCAAGTGGAATCAATAGGGCGACTACTTGATAGTTGCCCCTGATCTTTCTGCGGTCTAGCCTACAGTTCGCGCCGGAACACCCAGCTCTTTTAGCTTCGCCGCCATATCTTCAGCCGAGGTAGCGGGGCGAATCTTCTTATCGATAAACAGAATCTTCCCGTCTGTGCCTATATAAAACGTATGGCGCTTGGGCAGGCCATAAACAGCAAGCACATCATAGGCCTTGGCAGCTTTCTTAGTTGGGTCGCTCAGCAGCGGGAAGTCCGCTTCGTAGGCTTCGGCAAATTCAATATTCTTTTCGATTGGATCGACGCTGGCCATAAAGTAGGCAACCTCTAAACTTTTTAGAAGGTGACCATTGTCTGCTAGAGATTTGCACTCGATGGTGCAGCCGCCAGTAAAGGCTTTGGGATACCAGGCAATCACTACGGCTTCTTTGCCCTCAAATTGCCTGACGCTGTATGACTCACCATCTGTGGCTTCGAGTAAAAAGTCTGGTGCCTGATCGCCGACTTCCAATGCCGTTGCCGTGCTGGCAGCTAGGCTGAATGTGATCGCTGTAATAAATGTCTTAAAGTTCATGTTCGGTTCCCCTTTTTTTATCTTAAGTGCTGTCTTCAGTGTCGACCTAAATATCTTCTTATTATTAAACCGCCGCACATTAGCAGCGCCATGATCACCACCGGCCATGAGCCAGTTTGTGAAAAAATTGTCTGTCCGGCTCTTGGCCTGATATTGCCGCTGAGTTCGCCGGCACTAAACTGTTCTAGTTGCTTCTCTATCTTGCCGTGATGGTCAACTATCGCGGTAACACCATTACTCGTGCCGCGTAGCATTGGCTTGGCGTTTTCGATGGCGCGCATTCGAGCCATCTGCATATGTTGCTGTGGGGCAAATGAATCACCGAACCAAGCGTCGTTGCTGACGGTTAGGAGTAGGGTTGCCTCGCGACTGATATGGGCGACCAGATCCGGATAGACAATCTCATAACAAATTGCTGTGGCCATGGGTTCGCCCGCGACAGTCAGCAGTGGCTGATCCTGAGCGCCAAGGGAAAACGATGACATGGGCAGATTAAAAAATCGAATCAAGCCGCGCAGTAACCCTTCTAGTGGAACATATTCGCCGAAGGGCACTAGACGGGTCTTGTCATACTGTCCCCTAGCGGTACCCAGAGCCAACACCGAGTTATAATACTTGCCACTGCTCCAGTCTTGAGTAGGTATACCGGTTAACAGGGCGGTTTGGTTCACTTTTGCGGCCTTGTCCATGCCTGTAAGAAAGTCCCTGGCACGCTTAGGTGTTGCTGGAATAGCGGCTTCCGGCCAGACTATTAGGTCGGCGCCCCAGTGGGCTTCAGTCTGTTCTAGCAGTTGGTCGAGGATGCTCTGACGTTCGCTGGTAGACCATTTTTTATTTTGATCAGTATTGGGCTGAACCAATACTACGGAGAGATTTTTGCCGGTTTCCTGAGTCCAATTGACGGACTTAAGTAAGTAACCGCTTATGGCTAAAGCCACTAAAACTGTGCAAGAAACCTTCAAACCTAGTTGGATAGGTAGCTTCTTTCCAAGTAATTTTGAGCTTAGCTGAGCAAGGGTCGCCGCTGCCAGAGCAGTCATAAAACTCAGCCACATCACGCCGCCAATCGGTGCCCAGCCGCTGAGCCAGGTGTCGGTGTGAATATAGCCAGCATAGAGCCAAGGGAAGCCGGTAAAGATCCAGCTGCGAACCCATTCGCTGAGCACCCATATTGCTGGCAGTCCCAACAACCAAGACGCTGACGTCTGCGGGATTAGCGCACTGAGCGCAAAGGGTAGAGCAAAGAGTAAGGCCAGAAATAAACAGAAAAGGGCGGTTGCCAATAGTGCCAGGGGCGCCGGGATAAAGCCGTGTTCATGGATGCTGACATAGACCCAGCTGACGCCGGCAAAGAACATGGCAAAGCCAAATACGCTGGCTTTGGCTATGGCTTGCTTAACGTTTTGATGCTGTAACTTATAAAACAGCAGGGCGATACAGGGAATCGCGATGGGCCAGAAATTAAACGGCGCCAGCGCCAGTGGCAGCAGTGCTCCCGAGGCAAATAAGAGGAGAAATGTTTGCCCGCGGGCTGAGCGCATCATGAACTGAGCTTGGTGACTTCCAGTTTGCTGATTTTACGGTTATCACCATCGGTGACTTTAAAGGTAAAACCATCAAAGTCGATACTCTCGTTAATTTCGGGCAGTCGCCCAAAGGCATGCAGCACCAGACCGCCGATGGTATCAAACTCATCGTCGACCAAGCCGACATCAAAGAACTCATTAAACTCGCCAATCTCGGCGATCGCTTCAACATCAAAACTGCCATTTGCAGTGGCGATTATGGGTGCCTCTTCGTGCTCATCGGTCTCATCTTCGATCTCGCCGACAATCTCTTCAAGAATATCTTCGATGGTCAGCAGCCCGGAGACGCCGCCGTATTCGTCCACCACAATGGCCATGTGGTAGCGCTGTTCGCGAAACTCTTGCAGCAGCACATTGAGGCGTTTGCTCTCGGGAATAATGGTGGCGGGTCGCAGTAGAGATTTGAGGTCAAAGGAGTCGTTGCCCGACAGCAGCAGTGGCAGCATTTCTTTGGCCAGCAGGATGCCCTTAATATCGTCAGAGGATTCGCCAACTACAGGAAAGCGTGAGTGCTGAGAGCTGATTACCACTTCAAGCACCTGCTCGAGGGTAAAGTCGTCGTCAATAATGACCATTTGCGAGCGTGGGATCATAATCTCCCGGGCCTGCTGGTCGGACACTTTTAGCGCCCCTTCCATGATTTGCAGCACGCTGGCATCGATAATCGATTCATTCTCCGCACTGCGCAACATATCGGCAACGTCTTCGCTGTTGCGTGGCGTTTGTGAAAAGGCCCGACCAATCCGTTCAAAAAGGGATTTCTCGGGTGCGCCATTGGCTGTTTCTTCATTCATTGTTAGTTGCTCGTGACTTCAATAGGGTCGTCGGAGGACTCGTCGAGAATCCGGTAGGGGGGAGGGAAGTCTAGAACCAGCATAATCTCTGTTTCTAAACTCTCCATCTGTTCGGCGTCTTGATCTTCAATATGATCGTAACCGAGCAGGTGCAATACGCCATGGATCACAATATGTGCCCAATGTGCGGTGGTTGTTTTTTGTTGTTCAGCGGCTTCGCGGACTAAAACCGGGGCGCAGATCACCAGATCGCCGAGAATCGGCAATGGCTCTGGGGTGACTGCATCAAAGGGGAAGCTGAGAACGTTGGTGGCAGCGCTTTTGCCGCGGTAGCGCTGATTGAAATCGGCACTCTCCAACTCATCGACAATACGAATACTCAGCTCGCATTCATCCCGCTCGTCACGTACGGCAGCGCTTACCCAGCGCTTAATACTGTCTTCGTCGGGTGAGTCTTCAGAGGCGCAGGCCTTCTGAATGTCGATGGATAGATTCATTTATGGGTTATTTATTCAGTTTTCTCGTGGGCATCATAGGCATCTACGATGCTTTGAACAATAGGGTGGCGCACAACATCCCGTGATATGAAGTGGGTAAAGCTCACTTCTTGCACATCTTGCAGTACTTCGCAGGCGTGAACAAGTCCGGAGTTAACTCCCCGGGGCAGGTCAACCTGAGACATGTCGCCGGTGATAACGGCGGTTGAGCCAAAGCCTATGCGCGTGAGAAACATTTTCATCTGCTCGCGGGTGGTGTTCTGGGCTTCGTCGAGCAAAATATAGGCGCCATTAAGTGTGCGGCCGCGCATGTAGGCTAGCGGGGCAATCTCAATTACGTTGCGCTCTTGCAGTTTTGCCACGGTTTCAAAGCCGAGCATTTCATGCAGCGCGTCATAGAGGGGTCGCAGGTAAGGGTCGACCTTCTGAGCCAGATCCCCGGGCAGAAAGCCCAGCCGCTCACCGGCTTCTACTGCCGGGCGAACTAACAGGATGCGCTCGACTTCGTCGCGCAGCAGTGCCTCCACGGCACAGGCAACGGCGAGATAGGTTTTACCTGTACCGGCAGGGCCAATACCAAAATTAACGTCGTGGGTTTGAATCGCGCGCACATAGCGCTGCTGGTTAATACCGCGGGGTTTGATATTGCCTTTTTTGGTGCGAATAACGCTGAAGTTCTCGGCGTTCTCTATAGGCTCAGGGCCGCTAGCAGGCCTAGGGCTATTCTCAAACTTAGGGCTATTCTTAGGCTTAGGGCTACTCAGTGGGGGTGTTTCCATAAACGACGCCTCTTTACGAGATGGTGTGCCGGTGGAATTGGTTTGCTGTCTGGAGTGCTTGTTCGAGGGCTGCTCCTCAGATTGCTGCTCAGGCTGTGGCTGGCTCTGGCGCAAGTTGAGGTGTACCTCTTCGGGGGACAGCTCAGCGTAATGTGCGGTTTGTTGATAGAGGTTGTAGATCACCGCAGTGGCTTGATTGGCCGCTGCAAGATCGCCATAGGCGGCAAAAAAATTGTCTCGTGAGCGAATATCAACGTCGAGACGCTGTTCGATAAGACGGATGTTTTCATCAAATTGGCCACAGAGTGCGGCTAGACGGCGAGCATCATTGGGCTCGAGAGTGAGCGTCGAGGCAGATGGTTGATTATCCGATCTTTTCAATGAGTGCTTTTGTACCTTATTTAAGAGAAGTTGTTACTAGCATAGCGCGATCTGTGAAGCAGGGTAAACCCTTTATCTTGCCCAAATAGTATAAGAACTTGATCCCTTAACGTGAATGCTTATATCCAGGCTATTTAGGCCCCTTAGTCTACCTAGACTAATTCGCCACGGAGAGAATTGCGCAGTGCCTCGGTGACAACGCTCTCCACAAAGGTGCCTATCAGTGCGTGATTATCGCTGCGGAAGTTAACCACCCGATTGTTCGCTGTACGCCCTTGCAGCTGTCCCGGATCTTTCTTTGAAATGCCGGTGACCAGAAGTGTTTCCTGCTTGCCAACCATGCGTCGACTGATCTCGGCGGCATTCTGGCTGATGCGATCCTGAAGGATTTGCAGACGCTGCTTTTTCACCGCTTCCGGCGTGCTGTCCGGCAGATCTGCAGCCGGTGTTCCGGGTCTGGCGCTGTAGATAAAGCTAAACGAGGTATCAAAGCCAATATCACTGATCAACTTCATGGTGGCAGAGAAATCCTCTTCGCTCTCATTGGGGAAGCCAATAATAAAGTCGGAAGAAATACTAATATCCGGACGCACTGCGCGCAGACGGCGAATCTTTGACTTGTACTCAATCGCGGTGTGGCCGCGTTTCATGGCCATCAATATTTTATCCGAGCCGCTCTGTACCGGCAGATGCAGGTGACTGACCAGCTCCGGCACATGGGCATAGGCCTCAATCAGGCGGTCGGAAAATTCCACTGGATGCGAGGTGGTGTAACGAATTCTGTCTATGCCGTCGATATCGGCCACATAGGGCAGCAGTTCGGCAAAATCACAGATTGACCCGTCGGGCATTTCACCCAGATAGGCATTGACGTTTTGACCAAGCAGATTGACTTCCCGAACACCCTGCTCGGCCAGGGCGCCGATCTCGGCCAGCACATCGGCCATGGGGCGACTGACTTCTTCGCCGCGGGTATAGGGCACCACACAAAAAGAACAGTACTTGGAGCAGCCTTCCATAATCGAAACAAAAGCGGATACGCCGTCGGCTTCAGGTGTTGGCAGGCGATCAAATTTTTCGATTTCCGGGAAGCTGATGTCCACCACCACGGTACCATCGGCTTTGCTGGTCTCCATCATTTCCGGCAGGCGATGCAAGGTTTGCGGGCCAAATACCAGATCCACAAAGGGTGCGCGTTTGGCAATGGCCGCGCCCTCTTGGCTGGCGACACAGCCGCCGACACCAATAATCAAATCCGGGTTAGCTTGTTTAAGATGTTTCCAGCGACCGAGCTGATGGAAGACTTTTTCCTGGGCCCTCTCGCGAATAGAGCAGGTGTTGAGCAGGATAACGTCGGCCTCTGCCGCATCATCCGTGGCGACCATCTGGTGGCTGTCCCCAAGCAGATCGCGCATGCGCGCAGAATCATACTCATTCATCTGGCAGCCATGAGTGACGATATGCAGCTTTTTGATCGGCTTGCTCGGGTTGGTAGCTTCAGTCGCGATTTCGGTCATGGAATTGGTTAATCTTTGATCAATTAAAGAGGTCGAGCATTATAGCCCTGAACGTCCAATTGGCAACATAAAGCGGCTATTTCTGGTCGTCATTTAATGGCGCTATCTAAAAACATCCTGTGCTATTATTGATGCCCTTCAAACGCACCGAATTGGCAAATCTTTCATGTCCAGTGAACCCATCTATAGAATCACCTTTTTTAATCAGGGACAGGTCTACGAGATTTATGCACGGCATGTCTTTCAGAGTGATCTCTGGGGCTTTCTCGAGGTGGAAGAATTTATCTTTGGTGAGCGCTCGCAAATGATCGTCGATCCCGCCGAAGAGAAACTTAAAAATGAGTTCTCGGGGATCAAGCGCAGCTTTATTCCCATGCAGTCGATAGTACGTATCGATGAAGTCGAAAAAGAGGGTACCTGCAAAATCACTGAGGCCAGCGCTAACGTTTCTGGCGGCAATGTACGTCCATTTCCGTTTCCGTCGATGGCTTCAAACAAACCCTCAAAAGACTAACGAGCTAGCCTGATTGGTAGTTATACCTGGCATGCTTTAAGGGTTTACACGCAGGCTGAGCAATGTATCGTTAGAGTTCGCTATGGTAGCCTTTTCGCCATAGAATGCTCGCCAGAAAGCGCCAATATTGCCGCTGATAGCGAAATAAAAAAATAGAGGTGCCAATGACTGACGCAGCGCTGGATTTACTGCCCTACGAATTTGCCCGGGTTAACCGCGTACTTTTGCGCACCGCAGAAAGTGATCTGCTATTGACCTCAGATGCGCCAGACTGGGCCATCAGTGAAGTGGTTCGCATGAGCCAGTCTAACCTGACCGTACAGACTGTTGCTGACCAAGAATTTGATGCTCAGTTGAGTCAGCTTTACAGCGGCCGTCAGAATTCCTCTGAATCGGTTATGGCCGATATGAAAGACTTTGTCGATATGGAGTCTGCGGCCGCAGATCTAGAAGACGCCGGTGATCTTTTGGACGCCGAGAATGATGCGCCGATTGTGCGTCTGTTAAACGCCGTTATCGCCGAATCCCTAAAAGAAAATGCCTCCGATATTCATATCGAACCCTACGAGAAAGAAGCCCTAGTGCGTTTTCGTCTCGATGGTGTCTTGCGCACAGTGCTGTCTCCCTCAATTCAAATTGCACCGCTGTTAATCTCCCGTATCAAGGTGATGTCAAAACTGGATATCGCCGAGCGCCGCCTGCCCCAGGATGGCCGCATGAGTGTGCGCCTCGGTGGCCGCAGTATCGATCTGCGAGTTTCCACTATGCCCTCCAGTCATGGAGAGCGAGTAGTGATGCGACTGCTGGACAAAGATGCAGGCAAACTAAAGACCGATGATCTGGGTATGCCCCAGGAGACCAAGGCACAGTTGGTTGATCTGGTGTCGCGACCCCACGGAATTATTTTGGTCACCGGCCCAACAGGCTCCGGTAAAACCACAACCCTCTATGCCGCCCTGCAACAGATGGATCGTCAGCAGCGCAATATTATGACCGTCGAAGATCCGGTGGAATATGATCTGCCCGGGATTAGCCAGACGCAGATTAACCTCCGTGCCGGCATGACCTTTGCTCGCGGTCTGCGGGCTATTTTGCGTCAGGATCCAGATGTGATTCTGATCGGCGAAATTCGCGATGGCGAAACCGCAGAGATTGCCACTCAGGCCAGTTTGACCGGCCACCTGGTACTCTCAACCCTGCACACCAATACCGCCGCCGGTGCCATCACGCGCTTACAGGATCTTGGCGTCGACAGTTTTCTGCTCGCCTCTACGGTGCGCGGCATTGTCTCTCAGCGTCTGCTGCGTAAACTCTGCACCGATTGTCGCGTCGCGGAACAGCCCAACGAATTTAATCGTAATCTGCTACAACTGCAGCCCGGCGAAGAGACTTTCCAGTCCTCCGGCTGTACTGAGTGCAACAACACCGGCTTTAAAGGCCGTCAGGCACTCTTTGAACTGGTTTCGGTCGATGCCAATTTACAGACCCTGATCCACGAAAATGCTGGCGAATTAGAGCTCGAAAGTGCCATTCGCCAAACTGTCCCCAGTATCCGCGATGCCGGCTTCGAATTGGTTCGCCGCGGCGTCACCACCATCGAAGAAGTGCTTCGTGTAACCAGCGTTTAACCCGGGGCCCTAATCATGCCAGCCTTTGACTATGCCGCCTACGACCCCTCTGGTAAACGCGTCAGCGGTGTTATCTCCGCCGACTCAGAACGCCATGCGCGGCGCCTGTTAAAAGATAAAAAGCTACTGCCCTCAGAGCTTTCTGAAGTGAGCCAGACGGCAGCAACGAAAAAGTCTGGCACTCGACGCCGTCAAGCGCGAGTCAATAATTTCGATCTATCGCTACTATTGCAGCAACAGGCGATTCTGATTGAGTCCGGCCTGCCCCTAGAAGACGCCCTGCGCATGACCATCGAACAGGCCGAAACTGAAAAGCAGCGACGCATGTTGCAGAGCTGGCGCAGTGAGATTATTGAAGGCCGCAGTTTTTCCGAAGCCCTGCGCCGCTCCCCCTATAAAATTCCCGAGAGCATTATTGCTGGCATCAGTGTTGGCGAAGAGAGCGGTCATCTGCACAAAGTGTTGATGCGTCTCGCCGAAGATCTCGAAAGCAGTGCAGAAAACCGCAAGACCATCAGTCGCGCCATGATCTATCCCGCCACACTGATCAGCACCTCAATCATTGTCGTAGCCATTATGATGATCTGGGTAGTGCCGAAAATTACCGCCATTTTTATCAGCTCCAACCGTGAGTTGCCGTTTATTACACGGGTTGTGATTAACCTTAGTGAATTTACCCAGAGCTATGGTCTGTTCTTGTTAATTGTTCTGGTGGGTCTCTATCTGGGTTTTGCTCGGGCCATGCAAGACCCCCAGCGCAAACAGCGCTGGCATCGTTTTATGTTGACCATGCCGGGTCTTGGACGCTGGATTCGCATGGCCAATATAGCCGATTGGTCGCGCAGTCTCGGCGTGCTGTTAAGTAATGGTGTACCGGCTCTGGCGGCACTAAAAATATCCTCATCGGTGGTAACCAACCTCGATCTGCGCAGCAAAATGGAAGGGGTGACTGAGGCTAT
>Ga0115003_10001548_pt1 | contig 19919 bp, 11 predicted proteins | sample ArcticOcean_MG_C_7_FD_88736 | JGI IMG/M metagenome (GOLD analysis project Ga0115003, IMG submission 88736) | Marine microbial communities from western Arctic Ocean - ArcticOcean_MG_CB11_88 | ecosystem: Environmental > Aquatic > Marine > Oceanic | place: Arctic Ocean: Canada Basin | collected... | reverse complement strand
TATGCCACTCTTTTTTCAAACCTATTGAGTACCCTAATTTTGGCTGCTTTTGTCTACTTCTTTCAAGATAAGTTTGGCTTGAGTAACACATGGAAACTCTTTGTAATCACTGGGTTTTGTGGTGGCTTTAGTACTTTCTCTACCTTTAGCTTCGAAACTTTTGAAATGCTTAAAAATGGACAAACTTTTATGGCGGTAGCCAATGTGTTTTTAAGTATCCTTTGTTGTTTATTTCTTCTTTTTATCCTTTATAAAAATCAATAATATGAGACTGTTTACTCTTCTGTTTTTATCGCTTCACATAAGTCTAATAGCTCAAGTAGAGCAACCAAAATTAGTGGTAGGCTTAGTAGTCGATCAAATGAGGTTTGATTATATAAATCGGTATTGGGATGAATTTTCGGAAGGTGGATTTAAACGTTTAGTAGCCGAAGGGTATAACTGTAACAATACGAACTATAATTATATCCCTACTTATACTGGACCCGGTCATGCGTCTATCTATACAGGTGCAACACCTAGTAGTCATGGGATTATTGCTAACTCTTGGTACGATAAAAATGTTGAAGAATATAGCTACTGTGTTTCTGATGCCGAGATGAACACTATTGGTGCAGATAATGAATCTGGAAAGATGTCTCCTTCAAAAATGTTGAATACCACCTTTGGTGATGAGCTTCGTTTGTTTACAATGAATAAGTCTAAAGTAATAGGTGTTGCTCTAAAAGATCGTTCGGCCGTTTTACCGGCAGGGCATATGGGTGATTTTGCTTTTTGGTTGGATTCTGAAACTGGTGATTTTGTTTCTAGTTCTTACTATGGCCTTCGCTTACCTAAGTGGGCACAGAAGTTTAATAAAAAAGATCATTGTGAGGCGTATCTTTCTCAGAAATGGGAGCTACTTCTGAACTCTAAATTATACGATGAGAGTTTAGTAGATAATAGTGTTTACGAAGAGGCGTTTATTGGTGAGAAGTATCCGAAATTCCCGCACGACTTACTCAGTTTAGTAGAACTGAACGGTAAAGGCTTGATTAAGTCTACACCTTTTGGGAATTCTCTTACTACAGACATGGCTATTGCTGCTATTGAAGGGGAGCGTTTAGGACTAGATGAATTTACGGATCTATTAGCGGTTAGTTTTTCTTCTACCGATTATGTCGGGCATCAGTTTGGAGCAGATTCAAAAGAAACCCAAGACACGTATTTGAGACTCGATAGAGATATTGAAGCATTTTTGACTTATATAGATGAAAATATTGGAAAAGAAAATGTGTTGGTTTTCCTTACTGCAGATCATGGAGCTGTAAGAACACCTTCTTATTTGATGGATAGAAATGTACCCGCGGGTTATTTTGAAGCTGAAGAACCAATAAGAGAATTAAAGCAGTTTTTACAAAACATTTACGGTTTTGGAGAATGGGTGAAAAGCTATGGGAATGCACAGATATTTTTGAATCGTGAATTGATTTTTGAAAAATATTTAAGCTTAGAAGAAGTACAACAGCAAGCAGCAGATTTTATGTTGCGTTACGATGGCGTTCAAAAAGCTGTTTGTGGAAGAACTCTAGAAAATAATGAGTTTACAAGGGGAGATTTAGCTTCTCTACAAAGAGGTTTCAATCAAAAAAGGTCTGGCGATGTACTGTTAGTATTAGAGCCGGCATGGATTGAATATTCTCATACGGGAACTACTCATGGCTCTGGTTATACATACGACCAACATGTGCCTTTAATTTGGTACGGTTGGAAAGTACAATCTGGAAAGACGGCAGAAAAATACGCTATTACAGAAATTGCATCTACCATATCTAGTTTATTAGGTATTAGTTTTCCGAATGGTTCTGGCACTAAAGTAATCCCTCTTCCTCTTAGCGAATAAGTGTAACTACCCCTTTTACTTGGTAGGTGATTTCCTCAATGGTATAGTAATTAATCAGGTATACATAATTATCACTTTTAGATTCTATACCTGATAGGTAATCAAGTCCATCCCATTTGGGTTGTACACCTTCTTTGTCGTATACTATTTTCCCCCATCGGTCAAAAATCTGCATTCTATAACTTTCTACGTTAGTGTAGATTGGGAAAAAATAATCGTTAGTAGCATTCCCATTTGGTGTAAATACATTTGGAACCCAAAATGTGTGGTAGAATACAATGTTTAAGTCTAAGCTCGTAGAGTCTATACAGTCGAACTCATTTGATGCAAATTGCCAGATTGTAAAATCTCCTATCGATGGAATGATGTAAGTAGGCTCTTCTTCAGTACTTATTTTTCCAGAGCTAAATTCGTATAAATAAGTGTTTGCATTCAAAGCACTGTTTGTTATTACAATATCTTCTCCATAAATTAAACTGTCAGATGAAATGCTAAATCCTGAAATAGGTTGAGGTAATACTGTAATATAATTATCTAAATATAGGTTGCCTTCACATAAAGTATTTAGGTCAATAATAGTGAGCGAAATATTAAAAACACCTTCCATATATGTATTTTGTGGATTTGGTGAAGTAGATGTAATTCCATTATCTAGATCCCAGTTAAATGCAAAATCACTTGAGGGTAGTAGATTTTCAAATTCTACCGTAAATGGTTCACAGCCTTCTGTTGGGGAACTTTGAATTTCAACATTTATATGATCTAATGTTTCAACAGTACTTTGTACTGCATTTTCGCAACCATTATATAGTACGTTTAAAGTAATAGATTGTTCTCCTAAAGTAGAAAAGGTAATACTGCTAGGGTTTTGATCTGATGAATATTGAGGGCTTGCATTTGAACCAAAATTCCATTCGAAAGCTGATCCAGTTGGATAAGTTCCAAGAGCTGAAAAATTAAATGCATTTCCATCTAAGCATTGTGAATCAAGATTTGGGATTACTGGGAATATATCTTCCTCAAAAATAACTACATTGGCTGTATAGGTTTCATCACATTCTTCGTATTGTACATTAAAGCTCACTGGATAGGTTCCTATTGCAGGAAATGAAATATTACTTGGATTGAGTTCATCAGAATTTGTTGGACTGGCAGATAATCCAAACTCCCAATTAACATAAGATCCACTTGGAATTAAGCCATCCCCTTCAAAAGAAAAAGAATTATTAGCTAAACACTGTGGCTCTGGGGTAGTGAAAATAGGATTTAATTCTGTGTACAAAGAAAATGAAACAGTGTTGGTATCTGCACAAACTGTATTTGGGTTGGCAATTAAGGTAACAGTATAATTTCCTGTATCGGGGTAAGCATAATTGGGTTCAAAGTCTGTAGATGTTGCCGATCCAACTCCTAAATCCCATAAATAGGTAACTGCATTTACGCTCGAATTGGTGAAGTTAACGGTTAATCCATTACAAATCCAATCAGATAAAGGACTAGATGCAGTTATAATATTACAATCGACTACCATGAACCTGAAATCACGAACAATAGAATTTATGAGTACTCCCTCTCGGTATTCATCAACCAGAACACCAACAATATACATTCCCATTTGTGTAGGAGTACCAGTAATGTAACCTGAGTTTGCGTCAATTACAATGGCTGGACTTGAGTCAATTGGATAGCTGGCAGAATAACCTGTAGCCCATGGAATAGTTGAGAATGGTGGTGGGGTTATGAGCATAGGGTTAAGGTTGTCTGCTCCGTGAATTGGAGTTGTGAGCGAATACACTAAAGAATCATTATCTGGATCTGTAGCTGATAAGTTTACATTTATATCATCTCCTAAACAAAGTGCCAAAGGTGGGTAGTCTTCAAAAGATGGACTGCTATTACAATCGGAAACTAATTCTGAACCTGGAATATTTGTGGTGTAGGTGTTTCCGAATAAATCGGGTGTAACAATATTTATAATCGACGGATTTCTACAACATCGTTGGTAGGCTAATTGGTATCCACCAACAATTGGAGGAAGTTCAACTACTACCGTATAAACCCCTCTTAAAATACATAAATCTGCGGGTAGTTCTAAGCAATCATTCCCAACTGTTTCATCGCTTAATTCTATTTCTTCAGGTTCAGAAATAGTAATAGATTCTACTAATTGATTAGAGCTATTGTAGATTGAAAGAATTCCAGTAGCATCGAATGTAGTACCAGTGGTATTACTTGGCCCACAATCAACATACATTATTAAAGTAATCTCGTATAAATTATCGCCCAAACAATTGTAGGTCATTTCGCCACCAATTAAATGCGTTGCATAAGTGGAAAGACTAAAAATGCTAAGTATAAAAAGGAGTAAGAGTTTTTTCAAAATAAATATTTGGTTCAATTCATTAAAAATAAATTGAGTACAAAAATCATTCCTTTTTTCTACAAATCATTAAGCCATCTCTAAGAGGGAGTAGTAGATTTTCTACTCTAGGATCTTCCTGAACTTTGCGATTGTATTCTAAAAGGGCAAGTGTGGATTTGTCACTCGGGTTAACTTCCTCTATCACTTTCCCAGACCAAAGTACATTGTCTGCAATAATCCACCCTCCAGGATTCATTTTTTCTATGAGTAAATCAAAGTACAATGGGTAGTTTTTTTTATCGGCATCTATAAAAGCCAAATCGATATTTAGTTCTAAATCAGAAATTAATTTACTGGCATCGCCAATATGCTGTACTACCTGGTGTTCAAAGCCTGCTTTTTTAAAATAGCGAGCATTCATTTCTTCTAATTCTTCGTTTACATCTATGGTATGTAATACACCATCTACAGGCATTCCTTTAGCTAAACATATTGCCGAGTAGCCTGTGTAGGTTCCAATTTCTAAAATGCATTTAGGTTTCATCATTCTACTTAGCATGCTTAAAAACTGCCCTTGTAGATTCCCGGAAATCATACGTGGATTTAATACCGAAGTATGTGTTTCTCTATTCAATTCTTCTAAAACTTCACAGGCAGAACTAGTATGTTCGTTGCAATAATTGTCGAGTTCTTTTGAAATGAATTCCATTTATATTTCTTTGGGTTCGTAGATGAGGGTACTCAGTAATTTCTCGTCGAATACTTCTTTTGCTACTTCTTGTAAGTCTTCTGCTGTAATAGCAAGGATTTTGTTTTTGGCTTCTTCCACACTTTCAACAAGTCCAAAAGCTTGGTAGCTTTTAGCAATAGACTGCATTAGGTTACAGTTGTTTTCTTGTGCAATCGCCAATTGTCCAATTAATTGTTGCTTGGCTTTTTGAAGTTGTAGTGGACCTAGTTTAACTTCTCTTAATTTTTTTAATTCCTTAAAAATAAGCTTTAAGGTTTTTTGTACACTATGTGGTTCAGTTCCAAAATAGATACTCCATAATCCAGTATCGCAGTAAGTAGTGTAATTAGATTCTATGGTGTAAGTAAATCCGTACTTCTCTCTAATCCCTAGGTTCAGTCTAGAGTTCATTCCGGGTCCTCCTAGTAAATTAGACAGTAAAATAAGTGTTCTTGCTTTTGGATCGTGTGCACTGTAAGCCCTATTTCCAATGATGCAATGCGCCTGAACTATGTCTTTTTTTACTCGAAGTTCTCTTGTTTGGTATTCGTTTATCTCTAAACGCGTTCCTTCTCGTAAATTTGCGGGTATATTGTTTAAGTGTTTTTCAGCTAGTTTTATTAATTTACTAAAGTCTATATTACCTACTGAACTTAGAATTATTTCGTCGGTATGGTAATGGTTCAGCATAAAGTTCTTCGCCTTTATACTGTTAAAAGTTTTTAGTGTTTCTTTAGTACCCAAAATATTACAGCCTATTGGATGTTCCTTGTAAATGAGTTCTTCAAAATCATCAAAAATAGCTTCCGATGGACTGTCTAAATAAGAGTGTATCTCATCCATAATCACATCCTTTTCTTTAGCTAATTCCTTTTCGGGTAAGGTAGATTGAAAAACAATGTCAGTAAGTAATTCTATAGAACGCTCGTAGTATTCTTTCATGAAAGTAGAATAATACCAAGTCTCTTCTTTGGTCGTATAAGCGTTTAACTCACCACCAACATCCTCTAAACGACTAAGGATATGAAAAGCCTTCCGTTTTTTTGTGCCTTTAAATAAAGCATGTTCTATAAAATGAGCCATCCCTTGTTCTGTGGCAGCCTCATCTCTAGAGCCCGTATTTATCATTATGCCACAGTGTGCTACCTCACTGTTTATAGAGTGGTGGATAATACGTATGCCGTTGGCTAATTGGTGCGTTTCAATTTTCATGGTGCAAAGATAGACTTTCGGTATCCGTGAAAGGGAAAACGGAAGACGTTATTCGTGAATGGTAAATGGATAAAACGGAAAATGATGAATAGTAAATCCTGTGTTTGTTTATATTTTATCAATCTAAACGTTTAAATAAAATTCAAAACTTATAATTCACAACTCTTACCTTGCTTTCTGAGCCGTTGAAGACCAACAACCAAGAACCAACAACAAATATGTATGATATTTGCTATGAAGGTTTATCTTTGAAACTCAAAATTTAAAATTAGTAGCATGAGAAATTGGATTTATACCCTTGGATTTTTAGTAGCCACCCTATCTTTTTCGCAAACCTGCGAAGCTCAGTTATTTAAAAAGAAGAAAGCCAAAACAGAGACTTCTATAAAGAAATCTGCTAAAAATAAATACAAGCAAAAAATAAAAAATACTGAAAAAATTGAAGGTCTTTTTACGCTGTACCGCGATAATGTAAAAGGTAAATTGCTTTTGGAAATTACCAAAGAGCAGTTAAATAAGGAATACATTCATTTTTCATATATAGAAAATGGGGTAACAGATGCTGGCTTTTTTAGAGGAAACTTCAGAAACTCTAAGGTCTTTAAAATTCAGAAATACTACGATCGTATAGAGTTTATTCAGGAAAATACAAGTTATTATTTTGATTCTACAAGTGCCCTTGCGCGTTCGGCAGAGGCGAATGTAAATAAGCCTGTAATGGTTAGCGAAATTATTTTAGCAATAAGCGAGGACAGTACTAAATACTTAATTGATGCAGATAAGATTTTTTTATCGGAGTCTTTACAGCAAATAAAAAGAGCATCCAGACCTGGTTTTAAAGGATTCCAAATAGGGAAACTTAGTAAGACTAAAACCAAATACCACAAACTTAAAAATTACCCAGAAAATACCGATATTATTGTGCAATACGCTTACGATAATGCTTTGCCTAAAAAATCTGGAACTTCTGCTGTAGCTGATTCTCGCTACGTAAATATTTTAGTGCAACATTCTTTAATTGAAATGCCAGATAATAATTTTGAGCCGCGTTTCGACGATCCTCGTGTAGGTTTTTTTACCACTAAGGTAAACGATATGACTACTACCGATGTGTTAAATTATAGAGATTTAGTTCACCGATGGAAACTAGTGAAGAAAAATCCTGAATTGGAAATTTCTGAACCTATAGAACCTTTAGTTTATTGGATTGAAAATTCAACTCCCTTAGAATTGAGAGCAATTATTAAAGAGGGTGTAGAATCTTGGAGCTTGGCTTTTGAAAGTGCTGGATTTAAAAATGCCGTGCAAGTAAAAATTCAGCCTGACGATGCCGAATGGGATGCTGGAGATATTCGTTATAATGTATTGCGTTGGACTTCTTCACCTAACCCTCCTTTTGGTGGTTACGGACCTAGTTTTGTGAATCCTAAAACAGGTGAAATCTTAGGAGCTGATATTATGTTGGAGTGGGTGTATATCACCAAAAGAATTCAGCAAGGAGAATTATTCGAAAACACAGCTTTGTTTTTAGATGAAGAAAATCCGATGGATGCACATTACTGTTCTGCTTCTGCTTTAATGCAATCGAATAATTTATTTGCTCAAAGTGCTGTTGATGCGATGGAGCTTTCTGAGGCGAGTAAGAAAAATTTAATCAGAGAATCTTTACGAAGATTAGTCCTTCACGAAGTAGGACATACCCTTGGGTTAAATCACAACTTTAAAGGTTCAAACTTATTAACTTATAAAGAGATTTTAAACAAGGAAACAACCTATGTAAAAGGGCTTTGTTCTTCGGTTATGGAATACCCTTCCATCAACTTTAGTTTAAAACCAGAAAACCAAGGATTGTATTACGATACCATTCCTGGTCCTTACGACCATTGGGCTATTCGTTTTGCGTATTCTGAGGTTGATGAAAAAGGATTGAATTCTATTTTAAGTGAGAGTACTAAACACGAACACGCTTTTGCCAACGATGCTGATGATATGCGTGGTACAGGAAAAGGAATGGATCCCGATGCGATGATTTACGATTTAACTTCGGAACCCGTTTTGTATGCTATTGACCGTATTAAATTGGTAAACAAAATTCTTCCTACTCTATTAGATAATTATCGCAAGGAGGGGAGCTCACATCAAGAATTACTCAACTCATATTACACCTTGTCTGGACAATATTCTACCTCTTTAAAAATTATCAGTCGTCAAATTGCGGGTGTTAGAGTCAATAGAGCTATGGTTGGACAAGAAGCCGACTCTAAACCTTTTACGCCTGTTTCTTATTCGGATCAAAAAGAAGCTATGAATGCATTAGCGAAATATGCTTTTGCTCCAAATGCATTTGAAAATGCGGAGGCTTTATATCCTTACTTACAAAAACAACGTAGAGGTTTTAGTGCTCCTTACGGTGGCGAAGATCCTAAAATTCACGAACGTGTATTGAGTATTCAGAAAATGGTTTTAGGTCAGTTGTTACACAGGAATGTATTAAACCGAATGGTAAACTCTTCTCTGTATGGAAACGAGTATAGTTTAAGTGCTTATTTTAAAGATTTAAACGAGGCTGTTTTTAAAGCGGATAAAAATAAAACGGTTACTAGCTTCCGTCAGAATTTACAAGTTGAATATGTAAATCGATTGATTCGTGCTTCTAAAGATAAAGCATCAAGTTCTCAAGTACGAGCGCAATTATTTAGTCAGTTAACCACTACTTTGAAGGAAATGAATACTTCCAATTCATCGGGTGCAAGTACAAATGTGCATAGAGAATATGTGAGTCATATTATTCAAAAGTATTTTGATGAATAGGTAGTATACTTAATTTTGAGCAGATGAAATTTACTTGTGAAATAGAAATAAATGCATCTTTAGAAATGGTAGCTGCTTTGTGGTTCGATGATTTTGGAAGAAACAATTCTGCTTTATAAGTTTCCTTTTGAGAAAAAAGGACTCTATGTGCACAAGCATATGACAAATACGTAACACAGTATTTAAAGGCTTATGGGGTGAAAAAACCTTGTATACCTCCGAAGTGGATTACATCACATTTCATCATTTTGTGCCTAAACTTATGTTTAAGTTATTTCCAAGCCTGTTAAAAAAAATGAGTATGAAATGGATGAAACAGTTTAAAGCTTTTGTTGAAAATAATGATTAAAAAAAAGAGCCTCAAAGAGGCTCTTTTTTTTCATTCGAATAGCTGACATCTGATTTAGTCAAAACAATAAGTATTCGCTTCTATTAGTTTTTTAGCAATTGCTCTGCGGTGTTCTTTAAGGTTTGTTGGCTGTACTTTTGTAAAGCGTTTCAATCCCATTAACAACATCTTTTGCTCATCACCTTCAAGAATTGCATAAAGAGCTTCCTTACCATTTTTGCGTACTTCTTCTACTGCAGAGTACATAAAGCTAATAGTGATAGAAACCTTGTCTTCATGTGCTTCTCTACCGTATTTAGCAATTAGCTTTTCAGTTTTTAATAAGGTAGATTCTAGCATATAGGTTTGGATAATCATATCCGATATGTTCATCATTACCTCTTGCTCTAATGCTAGTTTGTCTCCTAATTTCTGAGCTGCAGTTCCGGCAACCATCAAAATAGATTTTTTAAGGTTTTTTAAGACCTTTTTCTCTTCCGCAAATAACTCTGTTGAAGGTGCGTCAAAAGAAGGGATACTCATCAATTCTTTGGCTACTGCTTTAGCAGGTCCAAAAAGATTTATCTCTCCAGTCATTCCTTTTTTCAGAATCATTTTTACAAGAAGTAAACGATTAATCTCGTTTGTACCTTCGTAAATACGCGAAATACGTGCATCTCTATAACAAGCTTCTACTTCCGATTCTGCAGAGAATCCCATTCCACCATATACTTGCACGGCTTCGTCAGATACGTATTGCACAACCTCAGAACCAAACACTTTTAAGATGGCACATTCTATTGAGTATTCTTCAACTCCTTTTAGCTTTGCTTCCTGTGGATCTAAACCTTCTGCTTCTAAACGAGTAATATGATCTTCAATGTTTTGTCCAGCTCTATAGTTTCCCGCGTCGGCAACATACGTTTTGATTGCCATTTCGGCAAGCTTATATTGTATCGCACCAAAAGAGGCAATAGGCGTTTTAAACTGTTTGCGTTCGTTTGCGTAATTAACTGCGTAGTTAATCACCTTTTTAGATGCTCCAGTTGTGGCAACGCTTAATTTTATACGACCAACATTTAGTGCATTCATAGCAATTTTAAATCCTTCGCCACGTGCTCCTAACATTGCCGATTTAGGCACTTTTACATTATTGTAAAATACTTGGCGTGTTGAAGAAGAACGGATTCCTAATTTTGCTTCTTCAGGATTTAATGTCAATCCTTCAACTTGGTCTTTTTCGAATACAAAACCAGTTATGTTTTTATCGTCTTCTATACGTGCAAAAACAATAAATACTTCTGCAAATCCCGCATTAGAGATCCATATTTTTTGTCCTGTTATTTCGTAGTGTTCACCATCAGCAGTTAAAACAGCTTTTGTTTTTCCTGAATTCGCATCCGAACCAGCATCGGGTTCGGTTAGGTTGTAACAAGCAATCCATTCTCCCGAAGCTAATTTGGGTAAATAGTGCATCTTCTGTTCTTCGCTACCGTACAATAGAATTGGAAGTGTACCAATTCCGGTATGAGCTCCAAAAGCCGTTGCTATAGAACCTGTTAAGCTAGAAATCTCTTCGCAAATTAACATTCCAGTATTAAAGCCCATTCCTAGACCTTCATATTTTTCGGGTACGGTTACTCCTAATAAACCTAGCTCTCCAGCCTGACGCATTAGTTTCTCTACCAAAGCGTAATCCTTCTCTTCAAAACGCATTAAGTTTGGACGAATTTCACGCTCAATAAAATCATGCGTTGCATCCAACATCATCTTTTGGTCTTCACCAAATTCTTCTCTGATGAATACTTCTTTTGCTTCTATGTCTTTTACGAGGAATTCTCCTCCTTTTAAATAAGTCATTTCTTTTTTATGTAAATCGTGAATAGTAAATCGTGTTCGTTTTTTAATTTAAAACTCATCACTCAAAACTGATCAATTATTTTAAAAACTCGTAAACTCCAGCTGCACCTTGTCCTGTACCTACACACATGGTAACCATACCATAGCGTTGGTCTCTTCGGCGCATTTCGTTAAATAGTTGTACCGATAGTTTGGCTCCTGTACATCCTAAAGGATGACCTAAAGCAATGGCACCACCATTTACATTTACGATTTCAGGATTCAAGTCTAATTCGTTCATAACGGCTACCGATTGAGAAGCAAAAGCTTCGTTCAATTCGAACTGCTCTATGTCTTTAAGTTTTATACCTGCTTGTTCGCATGCTTTAGGAGCGGCATACAGAGGTCCCATTCCCATTACACTTGGCTCTAGTCCTGCTACGTGGTAACTTAATAATTGAGCTACGGGTTCTAGGTTTAATTCTTTCACCATCTTTTCTGACATCACCATCACAAAGGCAGCACCATCAGAAGTTTGTGAAGAGTTTCCTGCAGTTACAGATCCTCCTGCAGCAAAAACAGGACGAAGTCTAGCTAATGCAGAGATATTGGTTCCTCTACGAGGCCCCTCATCGGTGTCTACCGTAAACTTGCGAACTTGTCTTTTCTCGTCTTGATCTAAAAATATTTCTTCTACTTCAATAGGAACTATATCTTCTTTAAAAAGACCCGTATCTATTGCATGTAAAGCTTTATTATGTGAGTTAAAAGCAAATTCATCTTGCTCCTCTCGTGTAACTTTATATCTACGAGCTACTTCTTCGGCGGTATTACCCATTCCCCAATACCAACTAGGGTTTTTAGCAGATACATCTGCGTTAGGTACTACTCTCCATCCACCAAATGGTATAGGCGACATGGTTTCTACACCACCTGCAACGATACATTCGGCCATTCCTGCATTGATTTTTGCAGTTGCTAAAGCGATACTTTCTAGTCCTGAAGAGCAATAACGATTTACCGTCATACCAGGTACTTTATCTGTATTTAATCCCATTAAAGAAATCATTCTACCGATGTTGAGTCCTTGCTCAGCTTCGGGAGTCGCATTTCCTACAATTACATCGTCTATGCGGTTAACGTCGAGCTCTGGAATAGCATCGACCAAGTGTTTTACTGTGGCTGCAGCTAAATCGTCGGGACGTGTAAAACGGAAAATCCCTCTTGGAGCTTTCCCTACCGCTGTTCTAAATCCTTTTACTATATATGCTTTCATCTTTGGAGTCTTAGTTGCGTAGTGGTTTACCTTTTTTAAGCATGTGCTCAATACGTTCTAGAGTTTTACGTTCTCCAGTAAGCGATAAAAAGGCTTCTCTTTCTAAATCTAATAAGTACTGTTCGCTAACTAAAGTAGGCGAGGAGAGGTCTCCACCAGCAATTACATAACCTAGTTTTTCAGACATCAGTTTTTCGTGTTCTGTAATAAATCCTGCATGGTGCATAGAATCTGCTCCCACTAAGAATGAACCTAGAATTTGTTTTCCTAAAACCTTTATTTTCTTTTCGTTTGATGGCGCTCTATACCCTTGATTTGCCATGCCTATTACAGAAGCTTTCGCATCGGCAATCAAACGTTTTTTATTTATTGAAATAGCATCTATTCCAGGTCTCAATAAATTTAAGTCCATAGCCTCATGTGCTGAAGTAGAAACTTTCGCCATTCCTATATTAAGGTACAGGTCTCTAACGAGAGGGTTTTCTATATCACCTTTATTAAAAGCTTCGGAAGCACGCATCGCCATTTCTTTAGAACCACCCCCACCTGGGATAAGTCCAACACCCATTTCTACTAAGCCCATATAGGTCTCAGCAGCAGCTTGAGTTTTATCGGCATGCATAGCAATTTCGCAACCACCACCCAACGTCATACCTTGAGTAGCAACTACCACTGGTGTATTAGAATAGCGTATTTTTTGTGTGGTTTGTTGGAATGCACGTACGGCAAAATCCAACTCATCGTAATCTTGTTCTATCGCCATCATAAAGATCATGGCAAGATTGGCTCCTACAGAAAAGTTAGCTGCTTGGTTGGCTATCACCAATCCTTTATAGTTCTCTTCGGTGAGGTCTATTGCATGTTGAATGGCTTGTAAAGTGTCGCCACCAACGGAATTCATCTTAGAGTGGAATTCCAAATTTACTACATCGTCGCCTAAATCAATTAATGAAGCAACTTCGCTTTTCCAAATCGTGTTTTCTTTTTTGCGTACGTAGAGGTTTACCAGTGCATCTTGATTTTCTAATGCGGTGTATTTTTTCTGCTCTAGGTCGAAGTAATATTCTAAGCTTCCTTCAATTTTATAGAAGGAAGAATTTCCAGATGCTAGCATTTCCGAAACCCATGGAGCTATATTTTTTCCTAATCCTTTTGCTAGGTCTAATCCAGCTTGTACTCCTATTGCATCCCAGATTTCAAAAGGACCTAATTCCCATCCAAAACCAGCTTTCATGGCTTGGTCTATGCGGTAGGTTTCATCAGATATTTCTGGAATTCTGTGTGATATATATGCGAAAATATCGCTAAACATTTCTTTGTAGAAATCCCCAGCTTCTCCTTTGCTATTGTATAAATAAGCAATTCTTTTTCTAAGGTCTTCAATTTCTTTAGCTGTAGTTAAAGCAGGAAATTTAACACGTTCTTGTGCTTTGTATTCTAAGCTATTTAAGTCTAAAGATAAAATGACTTTTTTTCCATTTTCATCTTTGGTCTTTTTGTAGAACCCTTGTTTGGTTTTATCTCCAAACCATTTATTGTCAACTAGCGATTGAACATATTTTGGTAATTTGAAATCCTCACGAGCTTCATCATTTGGGCAGTTTTCATATAAACCATTGGCTACGTGTACAAGTGTATCGAGTCCTACAACATCGCAAGTTCTAAAAGTAGCCGACTTAGGTCTACCTATAATTGGACCTGTAAGTTTATCGATAGCTTCTACCGAAAGACCTCTTTTTTCTACCAGGTGGAAAAGCGATAAAATCCCTGCTACCCCAACACGGTTTGCAATAAATGCTGGAGTGTCTTTACATAAAACGGTTGTTTTACCTAAGTGTCGGTCTCCAAAATCCATCATAAAATCAACAATATCTTGTTGCGTATGTGGCGTAGGAATAATTTCTAAAAGCTCCAAATAACGTGGAGGGTTAAAGAAATGAGTTCCTAAAAAATGTGCTTTAAAATCATCCGATCTATCTTCGAGCATTTGGTGTATAGGAATACCAGAAGTATTACTAGAAATAATAGATCCAGCTTTACGGTATTTTTCTACTTTTTCGAAGACTTGCTTCTTGATGTCTAAGCGTTCTACCACAACTTCAATGATCCAATCGGCATCGCCAATTTTTTCGAAGTCATCGGTGAGGTTACCTGTGCGAACTCTATTGATGAAATCTTTTTTGTATAAAGAAGCTGGCTTAGATTTTAAAGTAGCTTTAAGTGCATCGTTCACAATGCGGTTTTTTACTTTAGGGTGGTCTAGGGCCAAGCCTGCTTTTTCTTCGGCTGTGTTAAGCGAAAAAGGAGCGATGTCTAATAACAATACATCGAGCCCTACGTTAGCCATATGACAAGCAATTCTAGAACCCATAATCCCCGAGCCTATTACTGCTACACGCTGTAGATTTTTTTTACTTTTCATTCTTTAGTTCTTCAATAGATTGATCTACAGCGTTCATCACCTTATAAAAGGTTTCTAGCTCTTGTTCTGTGATTTTTTCGAATACGCGTTCGTTAAATACTTTTACGTTTTCGGAAGCTATCTTTCTATATTCTACTCCTTTTTTAGTGAGGAATAAATGAACTTTTCTTTTGTCTTTTGGGTCTATTTTTTTCTTAATAAAACCTCTATCTAACATCCCTTTTAAGGTACGTGTTAAACTCCTCGATTCCATTCCCATTTTTGGGCCTAGTTGTGTAGAGAGTGTTCCTTCTTTTTCTATGTTAAGTATAGCAAAAGCAGTGGAAGTTGTTGCTTTGTGGTTTTTAGCCCTGTCGTTGTATAATCTAGAAATACTGTGCCATGCCCAGCGAATCCTAAAGTCTATAATGTGTTTCTTTTCTAGCATCTTGTGAATTTGAATTTCAAAATTACAATAAAAAAGGTATGCAAGCCTAATAAAATGAAAAACATTTGGCGTGCATACCTTTTTATTCTAGGAAAGTATTGAGCAAAAAAAACGCCCGAAGGCGTTTTTTTTATTTATAAATCTCTTTGTATTCTTTCTGGTACTTAGCCAGAACAGGTTTTCGTTTGAGCTTGAGAGTTGCAGTAAGCTCTCCTCCCTCAATGGTCCAAGGCTCTTTCATTACAACCACTTTCTTTACTTGTTCGTAAGGAGCGAATTGTTCGTTGTAATGTGCTATTTCAGCATCGAATTTTTTCAAAACTTCAGGATGAGAAGCCATTTCAGAATCGGTAGTATACGTAATGTCGTGAAGTTTACACCAAACTTGTAATGCTTCAAATTGGGGAACTATAAATGCACCTGGCATTTTTTCTCCTTCCCCTAAAACCATTACTTGTTCTATAATACGAGACTCTTTGTATTTATTTTCCATTACTTGAGGAGCGATGTATTTTCCGCCTGAAGTTTTGAAAATCTCTTTTTTACGATCGGTAATTTTTAGATAAACTCCATCAATCATTTTCCCAATATCACCTGTAGAAAACCATCCATCGGCATCAATTACCTCAGCTGTTAAATCTGGTTTATTATAATAACCCATCATTACGTTATGTCCTTTACAAAGGATTTCTCCGTCGTCGCCAAACTTTACTTCCACACCAGTCATTACTTTTCCTACGGTTCCGTATGCTTTTCCACCAGCTTCGGTTGTATTAACAGAAATTACAGGTGAAGTTTCGGATAAACCATAGCCTTCGTAAATAGGCATATTAGCAGCAGTAAATACTCTTGCTAATCGTGGTTGTAGTGCTGCTGCACCCGAGACTATGTACTTAATGTTCCCGCCTACGGCTTCTCTCCATTTAGTAAAGATGATTTTGTTGGCAAGCTTTAATTGAAATTCATAGTACCAACCATTTTTCCCATCTAATTCATGGCGAAGACCTAGGTTAAGTGCCCAGAAGAAAAGACCTTTTTTAATTCCTGTAAGGTCAGATCCTTTTGCAACAATTTTATCGTATACCTTTTCCAATAAACGTGGAACTGTAGGCATAATGGTAGGGTTTACTTCTTTTAAGTTCTCTCCTAATAACTCAATGCTTTCAGCATAATAAATAGAAACACCTTTAAAGAGGTAGTAGTATTCTATAACTCTTTCGAATACATGACAAAGAGGTAAGAAACTGATGGCTCTATCATCTTCATCAAAGGGAATAGCATCTTTAAGACCCATTAATTGAGAGTATAGGTTATCGTGCGATAACATAACTCCTTTAGGATTTCCAGTGGTACCAGAAGTATAGATAAGGGTGAATAAATCAGATGATTTTACTTCTAACTGATTTGCTTTCATTTTTGAAGCTTGCGGATTTGCCGCACCTTCTTCAATAATTTCATGCCAGTCTTTAGCGCCTTCAATCTCATCAAAAGAATAAATTGCTTCTAGTGTTTCTACCTTATCGATAAGCATTTTTACCTTATCGAATATTTCTTCCGAGCCTACTAATAGAATTCTAGCTCCCGAATCGTTTAAGATATATTCGTAATCTGGAGTGGTAATATTTGGGTAAATAGGTACGTTTATAGCGCCTATTTTATTGATTCCCATATCAGCCAAGCTCCATTCGGGTCTGTTTGGAGATATAATAGCAACCTTATCGCCTCTGTCGATGCCAAGATTTAAAAGTCCATAAGCTACAGAATCGGTAATGTTTACGTATTCGTCCGCAGAGTAAGTGCGCCAAATACCATCTTCTTTTCCTGCTAAAACATCAGTTTTATTAAATTTCTGACGTGTGTATTCAGCAAGTTCAAATATACGGGTGGGTTTTAATTCCATAGTAGAAATAGATTGATTGGGAAATTTGATTCCAAATCTACTAAAAATCTTTTCATAATCAATTGTTGTTTTGCTATTGAGTTTTTTTTGAACTCAAGGATTGAAATACTACATTTGAAGAAATTACTTTAATGGCTTCAAATCCTCATATGCTCGATACCCCTATCGAATTCCTAAAAGGAGTTGGGCCTCAGCGTGCTGAGGTATTACAAAAAGAATTACACGTTTTCCGATACCGCGATTTATTGGAGCTTTATCCATTTAGATATATAGATAAAACGCGTTTTCATAAAATCGCCGAACTACAAGCCGACTTGGCTGATGTGCAAATTGTAGGGAAGATAATTCGTATTAAAGAAGAAGGAGTAGGGCGGAAAAAACGTATAAAAGCTATTTTTCAAGACGACACTAATTCGATGGACTTGGTTTGGTTTAAAGGTATTTCATGGGTGCGGAAAACCCTCAAAGTTGGAGAGGATATTGTCGTTTTTGGAAAACCCACATTGTATAATTCTACTTTTAGTATTTCTCATCCTGAAATAGAAACCCTAGAGTCTCATAAAAAATCTTTAGTTACTGCGATGCAAGGGGTGTATCCCTCTACAGAAAAATTAGGCGTAAGGTCTTTGCATTCTAAAGGAATCTCAAAACTGATTCATGAGTTATTGGAACAAGTAGCCTCTTATATTCCGGAAACCTTATCGATAGAAATAAGAAAAGAGTACAAGTTAATTTCTAAGCGAGAGGCATTAGTCAATGTGCACTTCCCTCAATCTGAAGCCTTATTAGCTCAGGCACATAGGCGCTTAAAATTTGAAGAGTTTTTCTTTATGCAGTTAGCAATGTTGAAATTGAAGCAACATAAAAAGGAAACCTATTTATCTTACCCTTTCTCAAAGGTGGGAACTCATTTTAATACCTTTTATAAGGAGCAGTTACCCTTTGAATTAACGGGTGCTCAAAAACGCGTTCTCAAAGAAATTAGACTCGACGTGGCGACCGGTAAACAAATGAATCGCTTGGTTCAGGGAGATGTAGGTTCAGGGAAAACTATTGTGGCTTTAATGGCTATGTTAATTGCAAAAGACAACGGTTTTCAGGCTTGTTTAATGGCGCCTACTGAAATTCTTGCAAGTCAACATTTTCAGGGACTAAAGGATATGGTAGAGGCAGTAGGCATGAAAATGGCTTTGCTTACGGGTTCTACAAAAGTAGCTAGGAGGAGAGAAATTCATGCAGCCTTAGAGTCTGGAGAATTAGATATTTTAGTGGGTACTCATGCTTTATTAGAAGATAAGGTTCAATATAAAAACCTGGGCTTAGCGGTAATCGATGAGCAGCATCGTTTTGGGGTTTCTCAGCGGTCTAAAATGTGGAAGAAAAATAGCAAACCCCCTCATGTATTGGTTATGACTGCTACTCCAATCCCCCGTACTTTGGCAATGGCAGTGTATGGCGATTTAGATATTTCTCTAATCGATGAATTACCTCCAGGGAGAAAACCGATAACAACTTTTCATAAAACAGATAAACACCGTTTGTCGATGTTTCATTTTCTAAAACAGGAAATTGAGAAAGGCCGACAAATATACATTGTTTATCCTCTTATTGAGGATAGTAAAACCTTAGATTATAAAGATTTAATGGATGGCTACGATAGTATTAGTCGTCATTTCCCGAAACCACAATTTCAGGTTTCTGTGGTTCATGGAAGAATGAAAGCTGAAGATAAAGAAGCCGAAATGGCCCGATTTGTAAAGGGTGAAACTCATATTATGGTTGCTACCACGGTAATTGAAGTGGGGGTAAACGTACCTAATGCTTCTGTAATGGTTATAGAAAGTGCGGAGCGTTTTGGTTTGTCGCAATTGCATCAACTTAGAGGAAGAGTGGGTAGAGGTTCTGAGCAATCTTTTTGTGTTTTAATGAGTGGGCATAAATTAAGTGCTGATGCCAAAACTCGTTTAAAAACGATGGTCCAGACACAAAACGGTTTCGAAATTGCCGACGTGGATTTAAAATTAAGAGGTCCGGGTGATATTATGGGAACTCGTCAGAGTGGACTGGTCAATTTGAAGTTAGCTGACCTCACAAAAGATTCTAAAATATTACAATATGCTAGGCAAATAGCTTCCGAGCTTTTAGATAAAGATCCAGAAATAGTTTGTGTAGAGAATAGACCTATTCTAAAAGAATATATGCGTGCGCATCACATCAAAATGCAATGGAGTACTATTAGCTAAATGATTTGAAAATTTAAAGATGAGTTAATTTGAAAATGACAATTGAGAAATCTTCTTTTGTGTGAATATATTTACGCTCAAGACTTCTATTTTAAAGAGTCTTATTTACTGATTTTAAGCTTGTTGTGTTTTGAGGCCGTTGAATTGTTAAATCATCAAATTTAAAACCCCATAATTAGTTTTTATCTCAACGATTTCCCCATCAGACTTTGGTTTATAAGTATGAGCAAACCCTTTCGTTTTCGTATGTTTGTATTTAATAATAAATGTACACTATGATAAAGGTTAGGAAACAGGAAGCATTAGACTTCCACTCGGAAGGAAGACCTGGAAAAATAGAGGTAGTGCCTACAAAAAGCACTAATTCACAAAGAGATTTATCGCTAGCATACTCGCCAGGAGTGGCTGAGCCTTGCTTAAAGATTGCCGAAAATAAAGAAGACGTTTATAAATATACAGCCAAAGGGAATTTGGTTGCTGTAATATC
>Ga0115003_10001547_pt1 | contig 19922 bp, 20 predicted proteins | sample ArcticOcean_MG_C_7_FD_88736 | JGI IMG/M metagenome (GOLD analysis project Ga0115003, IMG submission 88736) | Marine microbial communities from western Arctic Ocean - ArcticOcean_MG_CB11_88 | ecosystem: Environmental > Aquatic > Marine > Oceanic | place: Arctic Ocean: Canada Basin | collected... | reverse complement strand
TTTACTTAAAAATCCTCAAGGAACAATTATGTCAATTTGCAAAACAAATATTAACAATATTCTAAAATATGATCTAAATGCATAGTATTTTAAAGAGATTTAAATATAAGCATACATTAAAAAATATATTAATTTTTCTTCCATTTTTTTTTGATCTAGAGAATATTAATCTTACACAAATCAAATTATTTTTGATTTCTTTTATTGGATTCATAATACTTACTAATACAATTTATTTTATAAACGATTATAGTGATTATGAAATTGACAAACTAAATAAATTAAAAGAGAAATATATTGTTAAAAAAAATTACTTACTGTTAATATCTTTTCTTTTAGGATTATTATTATTTTTTTATATTTTTTATTTTGAAAATTTTTATAATTATTGTATTACACTTTATATAGTTAATTTTATTTTATATAATTACTTATTCAAAAGAATTTTTTTTCTCGATCTAGTTTTTTTAACAAATTTTTATATCATAAGAATTTTATATGGATTTGAATTATATGATAATTTAGAAATTTCATATTATTTTTTAACTTTTATTTTTTTATTTTTTATTTCTTTGGCAGCTTGTAAAAGATTGGTTCAAGTTCATGTTAATGACCTAGATACCTCTAATAAAATAATTAAGTATTCAAATAAAAATTATTTTTTTCTTAAAAAAATTGCAAACATTTCATTGTTTAGCAGTGCAATATTTTATTTAATTTTTTTATTAAATCTATTTACTGAAAAAAAAGTTTTTGGTAATTTTATTTATCAAGATAAAACTTTTGACAAAATAAGTTATCTTTTAATAAGTATTCTATTTGTTATTTTATTTTCTATCCTTTTTAAAGTTATAAATTTAAAGATTCCAAGTGTTGATATTTTTGATTTCACAATAACTAATAAATCAGTTATTATAATCTGTTTAATTATAATGTCTTATTGCTTTTACATCGCTATGAATACATGATTAAAAATATTTTAAAAATTATTTTTTTTTATGGAAAGTTACCATTATTTTTTTTTCAACTATTAGTTTTTTCAAAATTTAATATAAAAAATTTAATTAATCTTAAACTTTCCCCACAGTTATTTGATAATAAAAAAAAAGAACCATTCGATGCTCATTATATGTATCACACTGCGTGGGCGTCTAGAGTTTTATCCAAAATAAATCCTACGTTGCACCATGATTTTGCATCAGATTTAAGATTTGTAACTATGGTATCTTCACATATAAAAATAATTCAATACAATTTATCAATACCCACAGTTAAACTCGATAACTTGGAATTTCGCACAACTAATTTAACTAAAATGGAAAATATTAAGAGTAACTCCTTAAGCTCTGTGAGTTGTATGCATGTTGTTGAGCACGTGGGGTTAGGCAGGTATGGTGATGATATTAATCCAGAAGGGGATAAAGAAGCAATCAAAGAGCTCGTCAGAATATTAGCTCCAGGAGCTAATTTATTATTTGTTGTCCCAGTAGGTAAACCTAGAATTTTTTTTAATGCGCATAGAGTTTACTCTTATGAAGAAATTTTAAATTATTTTGGAAGTTTTAAACTAAAAGAATTTTCTATAATTGAAGATGATGGTTTTGAAAAAGGTATAATAATTAATGCTGATCCAAACAAAGTAAAAAATAATAAATATGCTTGTGGATGTTTTTGGTTCAAAAAAAAATAAATTATATTGACTTAAAAATTGTGATATTAAATTTAGCTTTAATTTAAAAAAATGATGAAATTACTTTTAAAAAAAATTTATAAATTCTCTTTCCCACACTCGTTCTATAAATATAATCCGTATTACACATTTTTTTTTTCACACAAAAATTTAAGCTTTATACTTCATATATTCAGATTATTTTTTGCACGAATATTAAATATCTTTTTTTTTCCACCACAATCTAGATATACCAAGTTTTTTCAAACAAATGGTTTTTATAAAACCCATCTAAAAAAAAATGAATATATTCACAAACTTTATGAATATTTAGACACAAAAATTAAAAAAAATGATATTCAAAAAAAAAATATTTGTTTACTTACAAATTTTTCTTTTTCTAAAGAAGCAGCTTTAAGTGATAGTCAAATCCATGTTTCCAAAATTTCAGAAAAAATTATGGAAGAAATAGATAATTATCTTAGAAATAATAAAAAATTTAATAATGTTATTTTAAATTACTTTAAATGTGATTATAGAATAGTAAATATTAGGCTATGGAGATATCTATCGAATCATAAAAAAAAATTAAATTCAAACGTAGGTTATCACTACGATTCTTTCCCCCACAAAACTCTCAAGATAATGGCTTACAAGGGAATTTTTTCAAAAAAAAATCCAGCAATTGATTTTGGATCTGCTATTACCCACAAGGTTAAGCATTCAATTACAGGAAAAGATCCAATTTTTATATTTGACTCAAATCATTTATACCACAAGGCAGATTTTCCTATTAAGGATAGAGATACAATAGAAATAGTTATTCAACCAACAATCTTTAAAAATACACCCTTGCATGGAGGATATTGTGCAGGGTCTCCAATTAATCCTTTTAAAAAAAATTTGAAAATCCTAGTAAACTAGTTTTTAGATTTTCAAGTAAGTAAATTCATTCCATCAATTAATTGACTTCTAATGGGCTTTTTAACAATTTAATAATTTTAACTTTTTTTTATTTATTATCATAAAATGATTGTTTAATTTTATATAGAAAGCCTCTTAAATGAAAATAAATATTAATATTATAAAATATTTTTGATGTAATAAAAAAATTATATAATTTGCTATTATTAGACCATCTACCTGAAGGTTTTTCAGATTTAGTTAAGATTGTTTTTTTTTCAAAATTCTTAACAGGTTCATTTCTTTTTTTACTAAAATACTCTTTATTGTTTTCCTTATATGTCCATAATTTAAGCATGAGTTTTCTATCAATTCTCATGTAATCTCTACTCATTTTTCTATTGTCCTCTAAAACTTTATCCTCTGTTATCAAAACTGAAGAATTAACAACTTTATAACCATCATTTATCATTCTCAGAAAAAAATCAGCTTCCATCAAGGTGCAAATAAATCTGCTATCAAACCGCCCATATCTATACCACAATTCTTTTTTTAGTGGTGGTGACATTGGAAGTAATCCTGATTCATTTTCATTATTATTTATTTTGAAAGTTTGTTGTTTAGTTTGATCGATATCTCTATACTTATAAGTTAAACCTAGTAAAATTTTTTCATTTTTATAAATTTCTAGCTCCTCGTCTAATTTATCTAATGGGTTTTTAGTTCTAAATATAAAATCGTCACCAATGTTCATTATATATTTACCACGAGCATTTTCATATAAAATCTCCCAACATTGTGCAGGTTTTACATTCGTTTCTATATACTTGAAGTTTTGTGGAAGTTTAAAGTTAGGTCTTCGAGGTCCAGCAAAAATTATTTCAAAATAAGTATTATTAGATTTTACTGACTCATAAATTTTTAACCAATTTTCAGTCCTTATTGCTGGAGAAACTAAAGAATACTTTATTTCGGACATGTTTTATTAACTTACTATAAAATAAGTTAATCTTGAATTATATTGCCATCTTTTTAAAGTTATATTTTCTAAACCTATCGCTTCTTTTAGAGCAATTGTTTCACCAGGAGATAACTCATCACATATTTCATCAAATACAATGATACTTCCTTTAGTTACGTGTTTTTTTAATTTTTTTAAAATTTGTACAGTAGGCTTATAAATATCCATATCAAAAAAAACTAAAGATAAAACAGTTTCTGGGTTTTCTTTTAAAAATTTATCAAAAGTAACATTCACATCGCCTTTATAAATTTTTGTTCTTTTATAGTGAGGCAAGGCTCCAAAATTTTCTTTAATATCTAAAATTTTTTCAAGCATCTCTTCATAATTTTTAACTGTTTTAAAGTCACCTGATTTTAAATTTAAATCCTTTTTTGTTACACCTTTAAGACCTTGAAAGGTGTCAAAGGCAAAAATTTTTCTAGTCCTATTAAAGGGTTCATATATATCACGTAAGCTTTGAAATAATGCTGTTGTACTCCCGTATTGACAGCCAAGCTCTAGTATATAGCCAGGTACATCAAGAATGTTTTGATAAATATGATTAAAAAATAATATTCTTGAAAGATATTTTGGGTCAAAAAAAAGAGCTAGGTTATCAAGTTTTCTTACTCCATCTAAATCAGATTTTTTTAAAATTTCATAAAGTTCATGTTTATTCTTTCTGTAATCATTAGAACCAAAAAAGTCAAAAGCTGTTGGATTTTCTTTTTTACCTTTTTTTATGTAATTAGTTGTCATAGGATAATACTATTAATCTTTTTATTCAGATCATATAAAGCTTTACACCTAATCTTTCCATCTAAAACTACATATTTAATGCCTTTTTTTTTTAAAAATATTGGCTTTAGTGGAGAATGATGGATTTTTATCTCTTTCTTGATCATTTCAAGTGCTTCTTTATCTAATTTTATTTTCTCTAGCTCAATTTGAGTATTGCCCCGTATATATACAATTTTTTTTGGGTCTATATCTTCAATGTGTCTAATTTTTTTTTCTAATTTAAATACCTGCTTCCTTAAATCAAAATCGTTTAATAAGTGATTGAGCCTTTTCATCTTGTTGTATCTAGAACGGTTTTTAATCGAAACTATTGGTATAATCTTTTTATATAAAGAAAATAAAAGAGATATATCTACAAAATCAATTTTATAATTTTTTATAATTTCATCTATTATTTTCTTTTTATCATTATCAAAAACTTTATATTTACACCATCTAACTGGTGAATATCCAAAGACTTTAATTTTTTTTTTTTTACAAAAATCAATTATTTTTTTTTGAAAAAAATAATTAAAAATATTGAATTCTATTTCGATTGCATCTAAATTTTTATTACTATAATAATAAAATTTTTTTAATTCTTCTAATCTAGGATTTCCAATGCCAATGTATTTAACGCTTTTATCTTTTTTTATTAATAAAAATTTTTTTACACTTTCCTTAGTAATTTTTTCATTTGGCCAATGAGTTATAAAAAAATCAATTTGATTGTAGCCACTTATTTTTTTGTACTGTTCAAGCTTTATTTTTATTGGAACATTCTTATCTTTTTCTAAATATGATGGTTTTCCAATTAGACTAAACTTTTCTTTTTGTTTTTTTAATATTTTTAAAGCTCTTCCATTATGATAAACTATTGCAGTATCAATATACTTACCACCCTCTGCAAAAAATTTTTTAAAAACCTTAATTCTTTCTTCAATATTGTCTTTGGCTAAGTCACCTGTTCCCAAACAAATTTTTTTTAAAATGGTTTTTGTCATTTTGTAAACTTAGCTTTAAAATATTTTCTGTAAATTAAATAAAATATCGAGTGTATCTTGGGTGTATTTAAGATTATTTTAAAAATAAAAAAGTATAATTTATTAGATAAAAAAAAATATGACCAGTTGTTAAATTTCCATCTTCCTAAATTTCCTTGCGGTATTTTAAGTTTATGAAAATTGTAGGGCTGAAGTACACCTGCTCTTGATTTTCTCATTTGTAGAAAAATTTTATCTCCAAATATACTTTGCTGACTTTTAGAACTTTTTTTTGTCCACAAACTATTAAGTAGTTTTCTATCAATGCTACTATAATCTTTGTTAAGTGAATACTTATTAAAATAATGTTCAGTTAGATAATTTTTTGAAAATACCACTTTATATCCAAGTTTAATCATTCTAAGATATAAATCCACATCATAGAGAGTGGCTGTAAACCTTTTATCAAAAAAATTAATTTTTTTTAAAAATTTTAATTCCATTAAAGGTGCTACAGGGATAAGTGGGGCTTCATTAATCTCAGGATGAAATTTATAAGAATTAATGTCCAGGTTTACTTGATTATATAATCTCCACGAAATTAATTTATTTTTATTTTTTTTTGTTAAAGTAGTCATTTTATCAAGTGAACCCTCTTTATTGCAAAATAAATCGTCAGGAAATATAGAAACAAATCTACCCTTAGCCTCTTTAAAAGCGATTGTATGACATTGAGGAGGTTTGTTATATGAATTAATAATTTTTAAATTACCTTCATTATAATTTGATAAAGGACCAACAATTATAATTTCATGTTTAATTTTATTACTCTTAAAATTTTTTATAATTTTTGGTATCGCAAACTTATTTTTAGAAGAAATTATGATTGATGTCTCTAATTCACTTTTCTTTGACCTCATCTTTATTACTTTATTTGTTTTTGTATATTATAGAATTTTCTATTAATTCCATTAAAATATGACCAATACAAATATGTGCCTCTTGTATTCGTGCAGTAGAATTAGATTTAATTATTATATTATTTTTTGACAATTTTTTTGCAGCACCACCATTTTTACCAAGAAAAGATACTGTTTTAATCTTTAACTGGTTTGCTTTCTTAATTACTTTTAAAATATTTTTTGAATTTCCACTTGTTGAAATAGATATCAGGACATCTTCTTTTTTACCTAAAGCTTCCAACATTCTTGCAAGATATACGTCATAATTATAATCATTTCCACAGGCAGTTAATGAAGTTGTATCTAAATTTAGTGACATGGCTGCAATAGGTTTTCTATTCACGTTGGGTCTTAATCTTATAAGTAATTCTGTTGCCAGGTGATGTGCATCACTAGCAGACCCACCATTTCCACAAAAGATTAATTTACCTCCACTATTGATAGAATCAATACAGATTTCTGATGCCTTAACTATTTGTCCTATATTGTCTTTTAATATTCTTTTTTTAACTTGAATATTTTCTTTTATATCTTGTTCAATTTTTTTAGATGTTTTTTTAAATTCAGATAACATGCTTATTTTTTTAAAAATGATTTATAATAATTATATGTTTTTTTTAAACCTGCTTCTAAATTAATTTTAGGCCTCCAACCAGTTTTGTAAACTCTTTTATTGCTAAGCATTTTTAATTTCATACCATCTGGTTTTGATTTATCAAAAAGAATATTACCTTTAAATCCAACGGTATCCTTTATCTTATTTGCAATTTCTTTTATAGTGATTTGTTTTCCTGAGCCAACATTAATATGACTCACTCCTTGAGTTAGATTTTCATATTTTTTTTTAGGTATTTTGTAGATTTTTAGTATTGCTTGGGCCAAATCATCCACATAAAGAAAATCTCTAAAAACCTTTCCAGAGCCCCATACTATTGTATCTTTTTTCTTATTAATTTTGGATTCATGAAATTTTCTAATTAAAGCAGGTATAACGTGTGAGTTTTTTAAATCAAAATTATCATTTACACCATAAAGATTTGTTGGCATCAAGCTTCGAAAATCTTTTTTATATTGAAAGTTTATAGCTTCACAAAGTTTTATTCCTGCTATTTTTGCTATTGCATAAGGTTCGTTAGTTGGTTCTAAATATCCAGATAGCAAATCTTCTTCTCTCATTGGTTGTTTTGAGTTTTTCGGATAAATGCATGAAGATCCAAGAAAAATTAATTTTTTAACATCACTTATATGTGATCCATAAATGAGATTATTTTGAATTTGTAGATTTTCAAAAATAAAATCTGTTTTGAATTCATTATTTGCATAAATACCCCCAGCTCTTGCAGCACATATTATAACAGAGTGAAATTTATTTTTAGACAAAAATTTATATACCTTTAATTGATCAAGGAGATTTAATTTTTTTTTATTTATCGTTACAATTTTATAAGTATTTTGATTGGCAAACGCTTTCAAAACAGAAATTCCAACCATACCGTTATGACCAGCAATAAATATTTTTTTTTTTCTCATGCTATTTTAATTTAATTTAAACTATTCTAAGGTAATTATCTAAAAAAATACTATAAATCATATAATTATAAATTTAAAATGATTAAAAAAAATAAAAAAAGGGATAAAGTTTTAGTTTTAATACAAACATTTAATGATGGTAAATTTCTTTTACAAGCTATCAATTCATTATTAAAGCAAACATATAAAAATACTGATATTTTAGTATTAGATGACGGTTCTAATAATGATAATAAAAAAATTTATGAAAAATTCGTTAAAACCAATAAAAGAATTAGATATATCTATAAAAAAAATACAGGGATAATTGAGAGCTCAATAGCATTGATGAAGATTGCGAAAAAAAGCAAATATAAATATTTTGCAAAAATGGATGGTGACGATCTATCTGATAAAAATAGAATTAAAGAACAACTTATTTTTTTAAAAAAAAATAATTATGATTTAGTTGGTTGTGACTATTCAAGGATGAATTCAAAAAATAAAGATTTTGAGTATAATAAATGTACAAACAATAAAATAGCAAGGCTGAATCAATTAATGGTTGAGTCTATATTTGCACATGGATCTATTTTATTTAAACGCAGTTTATTAGATAAGAAAATTTTGAGATACGATTCAATATATAGTAAATTACCGTTTCCAGAAGATTATAATATGTTTAATAATATTATTCATAAAGCTAAAATAGGATCAATTAATAAACCATTATATAGGTACAGAATACATAATAAGTCTTATTCAGAGAGCAATAAAACCGAATATAAAAAACAGTTAACAATCGTCTCCCGACTTTTTTTTTTAAAAAATAAAATATTATTTTTTCGTCAAAACAAAAATTTTATTAGTGAAGATTTTTTTGATTTAATCATTTTTTTTAAAATCTTATTAAGAAATAAACTATGGAATGAATCTAAGCTTTTAAAAATTATTTATAATAATTTTACTTTTAAAAAAATAATTCAAATTGTAATTTATTATTTTGATAGGAAAATTAAAAAATTTTTAAATGTTTAAAATTAATATAGATAAATCATTTATATATTTTGTTATAATATTCACACTTTTGTTTATTTTATTCTCAATTGAGAATTATAATTTTTTACATAATCAAAAATCAATTTTTTTTAACATACTACCCAACTCTTCTGTGGGTGATAGCTATAAGTATTACCACGATATTATAACTAATGATTATAGTTTTTTTGAAATTTTTAAAAAATATTTAAATGCCTTTTCAAATAATGAAGTACATTACCAAGGTACAAGAGTGTATCCGGTAAATGATGTGCAACATATATTGTATTTTTCTTTTTTTGGGAATAATCTTATTTTATACAATATATTTAATTACATTTTATATATTTTTCTAATATACAAAATTTATTCTTTTATACCCAAACTTAATAAGAAAATTTTTCTTATCTTGAACATTGTAAATTTTTTGATAATAGGAAGTCTTACATCTTTTAATAAAGAGGTTATTTGTATTATTTCTTTCACATTATTCTTAATCTACTATTTAAATAAAAATGCAATTTACCTAGTTTTTTCATTAATTTTTGCATTGTTTTCAAGGTATGAATTTATAATAATTCTTTTATTTTCAATTATTTGCATTTCAAAGCATGTAAGTTTTTTTCTTAAATATTGTGAAGATAAATTTGAGTCAATGATTAAGTTAAAAAGATATAATCATGAAACAAAAGTTTTATTTTTTTCATTATTATTTTATTTTTTATCCTTTTTCTTGTTAACGTTGATACAATTTATTTATGAAATAGAATTTTTTAATTTAATGATTGGTGGATTTTATAGGGGTGATTTATATGAAAATCTCTTTTTAAAATTTAATAATTTCTTTATTTATATATATTTAATTTTATTATTAAGCTTAATAAGTAAATTTTTTTTTCCAGAAGGTTACAAAAAAGAATACCATTTAATAATTATTTTATCTTTATTGATCCTTATGATAAGTAAAATTATACCAAATTATCCATGGTATTTTAGACAAATTATAGATGTAAATGCTTTTAGAACTGATCAAACTTTGGGTATTACTTTATTTTTAATTAACAGTTCAATAGATGGTTTTTATTTTTTAATCTTTCCAGTCAAATTTGCTTTTTCGTTATTTGCTGGAGCAATCCAAAGACCATCATTAACTTCATATGAAACATTATTTAGTTATATTTCTCAGATTTTATTTTTATTATTATCATTCTATATATTTTATAAAATTATAAGAAAAAAATGCTCAACTTCGTTGCCAATTTTTTTTGTAGCAACATGCTTCTTAATTATTTTTTCATTACCTCCAATTTCACAACACCGATATGTTTTTTTTCTATATCAGTTCTTTGTAATAATGGCCTGCTTTAATAACAATATAATTAAAAAAGTTGATCAAGAATGAAAATTCTGATTTGTGCTGAGTCTTTTTATCCAGAGATAAATGGGGTTTCTTCGGTTATTACAAATTTGACAAGAGAATTTTCAAAAAAAAATATAGAAATAAGTATTGCAACTAAAAAAATTATAAAACGAAAAAAATTAATTATAAAAAATGAATATATTAAGGTTCATGAATTTGAAATAAGCGGTAACTATGTCAATGGTATTAGGGGTGAAAAAAAAAAATATACAGATTTTTTAAAAAATTCAAATTTTGATATATATTTTTTTTATGCAGCACAACAATGGAGTTTTGATCTGGCACTACCAATAATTAAGTCTTTTAATAAAAAAATATGTTTTGTACCCTGTGGGTTTTCAAGGCTAAATAATTTTTTTTATAAGAGATATTTTGATTTTTTATTTAATGAAATAACTAATATAAATTCTGTAATTTTTCACTCAAAATATTATCAAGATTATATTGTCTGCAAAGATAAAAAAATTAAAAATTTATCCATTATCACTAATGGTGCAAATACTTGTCTATCAAAAGATCAAAAAAAAAATAATGATATCTTGATAATATCAGAAATTAAATTTAATAAAGGCTTGGATAGATCTTTATTAGCATTATTGATGTCTGACGTTAGTAATAATAATCTTAAAATTTATAGTCAAAAAAAACCACATGCATTAAATTTTTATTTCTTATTGATTAATTTTTTAGCTTTCTTATTAAAACTAAAAAAAATTAATACTACATTGGCTTATGGGTTTGATGAAAAATATTTTAAAAATGAACGTTTTAAATTCCGTATATTTTTATTTGGATCGAGGTTAGAGTGTTCTCCATTGGTATTATACGAATCTGCAGCATCAGGTTTACCGTTTGTGTCATTTAAGTCTGGAAATTCAGAAGAAATCGCAAAAAAAACTGGTGCTGGAATTACAGTTGATAGCATTATTGAAATGACAAAAGTTATTAATAAACTTTTCTATGACAAGAAATTAAATAGAAAACTTTCTAATGCAGGGTTAAAAAACTCTTTAAAGTTTACTTGGGAAAAAATTGCCAATAAATATATACAAATTTTTAGATCTATATGAAAATCTTTTTTTCTTCCTACAAGTATGATTACGGTAAAAAAAATTGGGGCTATTCTTTTGAATATATAAATTTTTACAAAACTCTAAAAGCAATGAAAAATATTGATAAAGTCTTTTTTTATCCAATGGATCAAATTAATCTTTATGGAAAAAAAAAATTTAATGAAAAACTTTATAAAATTATTTCAAGTAATAAATTTGATATATGCTTTTTCTTCATGTTTAAAGATGAATTTTCAAATGATTTTTTAAAAAAAATTAAAAATGATAATAACACGAAAACTATTGCATGGATGTCAGATGATCACTGGAGGTTTGACAGTTATAGTAAATACAAAGCTCCTTTCTTTAATTGGATAGCAACAACAGACAAAAATTCGATTGAAAAATATCATAAAATGGGTTGTAAAAATATTATTTATTCACAGTGGGGATTTAATGAACATGAATATAAGCCTAAAATAAACGAAAAGCTAAAGTATGATGTTTCGTTTATTGGACAACCCCACTCCAATAGAAAAAAATATATAACTAAACTTAAAAAGGATAATATTGATGTTTATTGTCGTGGACAGGGTTGGAATAAAGGAAGAGTTAACTTTAATGAAATGGTAGATATTTTTTTTAATTCTAAAATTAATGTTAATTTTACCTCTTCTTCAAATGTAATCAATTTTAAAAACATAATTAAAATCTTTATTAAAAAAAATGGTTATAAATTTCAATTAAATTCATTTAGTGAAATTATTTTAAATGCAAAAATTATTTTTCAAAAAAAAACATATCAAATCAAGGGAAGAATATTTGAAATAACAGGTGCAGGAGGTTTTTTGCTTACTGAAAAAGCAGATTTTTTAGAAAAATATTTTAATATTGGTGAAGAGATAGATACTTTTGAAAATTATTCTGAATTAAAAGATAAAATTAAATTTTATTTAAAAAATAAAGATTTAAGAAAAGAAATTGCAAGGAAGGGCCAAGATAGAATTCTAAGAGACCACACGTACAGTCAAAGATTAAATGATATTTTTAATAAGATTATGAAAAATAATTTAGATGAGTAAAATAAAAATTGGACTACTCATAGACGACCTTAATGTCTCTGAAATTAACTCTGATCTAATTAATTGGATAATTAAACAAAAAGAATTAAATATTGAATTATTAGTAATTAATAATATAAAAAAAAATAAGATATCTAGATTTGTTTCAATAGTTAAGAAGTACTCTCTATTGAGAATATTGGAAAAAACTATATTTAAAATGATATTTAATTTTGAAAAATTTATTTATAGTTTCTTCTTAAAACAATATAAGTTCAAAAAAATTAAATTAGATGAGTTAAAAATAAATAAAATTTTAACAACTCCCAATATATCAAAAAATCACCTTTATTATAACTATACAGATAAAACAGTTACAGCAATTAAAAGCTATAATTTAGATTTGATTATTCGAATGGGATCTGGAATAATAAAAGGTGATATACTAACTTCTGCTAAATATGGTATTCTGTCATTTCATCATGCAGATAACGAGATAAACCGAGGTGGGCCTGCTGGTTTTTGGGAGGTTTATCATAGACAGCCAGAATCTGGATTTATAATTCAGCAATTAACAGAGGTATTAGATGGAGGCATTGTTTTAAAAAAAGGATTTTTCCCAACAAAAATATTCTATTTTTATAATCAAATTTTTTTATACAAAAAAAGTAATTATTATTTCAAAGATCTAATCTTATATATAATTAAAAATGATTCTCTTCCTGAGTCCACTGCCTCAAAGCCATATAATGGAAAAATATATAAAGACCCAAATCTTATAGAAATATTTAGATATTTAACCCGTACTTATTCTTATATTTTAAAGAAATTTTTTAATAGGTTGTTAAAAGAAAAGAATACTTGGTATGTAGCTTATCAGTCCAATGACTTCAAAAATATGAATTTAACAAAATTTAATTATATCAAAAATAGACCCAACAGTTTTAATGCTGATCCATTTTTATTTAAATTTAAAGATAGTAATTATCTTTTTGTAGAAAATTATAATTTTAAAAATAAAAAAGGTTGTATTTCAGTTTATCTTTTAGAAAATGAAAATTATGAATTTTTAGGTGACGTACTGATTGAAAAATTTCATCTTTCTTTTCCTTATATTTTCAGTTTTGAAAATAAAATATATATGTGTCCAGAAACTAACGAACTAGATGAAATAAGAATCTATGAGTGTATCAATTTTCCATTGAAATGGAGATATAAGATGACTTTAATCAAGGGTGTTTCAGCAGCTGACACTATGATTTTTGAACATAATAAAATATGGTGGTTATTAACCAATATTGACTACAGCAATATAGGTGATCACAGCTCTGAGTTTTCAATATTTTACTCATTAGAAGGTCCATTAACTTCTGACTGGAAAGCCCACAAGTTTAATCCATTAATTGTTGATTCTAAAAAGGCAAGAAATGCAGGGATCATTTTTGATAATGATAAAATTTATAGAATAAGTCAAAAATACGGTTTTGATGTCTACGGCAAAGAAATCAATATAAATATAATCAAAAATTTAGATACAAATCTCTATCAAGAAAAAAATATAAAAAACATAAAATCAAATTTTTTTAAGGATATTATAGCCACACATCATATGAATTCTAATGCTGACTATGTAGTAGTTGATTGTTGCAAAAAAAATTATTTTAACAAAGATGATGGTTTGAACAAGATCAATGATCAAATTAATTGATTCAAGCACTAAAAAGTTTATAAATTATAGAATGAAAAAAAAAATCGCATTAATTTTTGGCATAACAGGACAAGATGGATCTTTACTTTCTAGATTTTTATTAAAAAAAAATTATGAAATTCATGGCATAAAAAGAAGAAGCTCATCTTTTAATACTTCTAGAATTGATGATCTATACAGCGATCATTATGAAAAAAATATTAATTTTAAATTACATTATGGTGATGTTACAGACTCTACGAATGTAATCTCTCTAATTAAGAAAATTAAACCGACTGAAATTTACAACTTAGCAGCTCAAAGTCATGTTAAGGTTAGTTTTGAAACTCCAGAATATACAGCTAATGCAGACGCGTTAGGGTGTTTGAGAATTCTTGAAGCGATTAGGATTTTGAATTATGAGAAGAAAGTAAGATTGTATCAAGCTTCAACTTCAGAAATGTATGGAGATGCAAAAGCACCACAAGATGAAAATACCCCATTTAAACCAAACAGTCCATATGCTGTAGCAAAACTTTATGCTTATTGGATTATAAAGTCTTATAGAACAGCTTACGGAATTTATGCAAGTAATGGAATTTTATTTAATCATGAGAGTTCCGCAAGAGGAGAAACTTTTGTTTCAAAAAAAATCGTACAAGCAGCAATAAAAATAAAATACAATAATCAAAAAGTTTTGTACTTAGGGAATTTATATTCTATTAGAGATTGGGGTGATGCACGTGATTATGTAGTATCAATGTGGAAAATTTTACAACAGAAAAAGTCTGATGATTACTTAATATCAACTGGCAAAGGGTATACTGTAAAAGATTTTGTTAATAAAGTTTTTAAAAAATTAGGAATTGAATTAATTTGGAGAGGTAGTGGAATAAAAGAAATTGCTATAAATAAAAGAAATAATAAGACTATTATCAAAATAGATAAAAAATATTTTCGTCCCAATGAAGTAAATGCGCTAATAGGCAACTCAAAAAAATCACAAAAAAAATTAAATTGGAAACCAAAAATATCATTTGATAAAATGATAGAAGACATGATTTTATTTGAGGAAAATAATATCTAGTTTTTAATGCAAAAAAAATTATCTGTAATATTACCTATATATTGGAAAAATGACTTTGAAGGATTAAAAAAAACATTTTCAAGTATTTTAAGACAAACATTGCAAGCAAATGAAATTATCATTATTTATGATGGATATGTTGATATAAAAATAATCAAATATATAAAAACTCAAAAGAAATTAATAACTATTAAAGAAATTAAAAATAAAAAAAATATTGGATTAGGAAAATCGTTAAATAAAGCTGTTAAATTGTGTTCTTTTGAATTTATTATAAGAGCAGATTGTGATGATTTTAATTACAAAGATAGATTTAAAAAACAACTAAATTTTATGATTAAATATAATCTCGACATAAGTGGGGGTTACACAATAGAAAGTGATACCAGCAAAAAACTTAAGATACTCAAAATCAATCCTAAAAATCATGAAAATATCTCAAAAAAAATGAAATTTAGAAATCCCATAAGTCATCAAACTGTAATTTTTAAAAAAAATTCTGTTTTAAAAGCTGGGAATTATGAAGATGTCCCTTATTTTGAAGATTATTTTTTATGGATAAAGATGTTAAAATGTGGCTATCGTTTAGGAAATATGAATAGAGTATTAGTTAATGTTGAAATTGATAAAGATTTTTATAACAGAAGAGCAGGACTTAAATATTTTAAAGATTATCTTTATTTTTTAAAAAAGTGCAAAAAAATAAATTTTATAAACATACTTGAGTATATTAGATTATCGCTATTTAGATTTAGCATTTATATACTACCAATAACTCTAGTTAAAAAATTTTATTATTATTTTTTGAGAAAAAAGATTAGATCCTAAATTTATTATAAATATTAATTAATACTAAGCTATTCATAAACGATAGTGTAATCATAAATATGGGATTAAAAATTATACAACCCATAACTAACAATATTGAAACTGTGTTATGAATATTAAAAAACAACAATGTTTTTGAATGAGTTATTTTTCCACTTTTAACACCTTGTAAAAAAAAATAGTCAAACATTCTCTTCCATGGAGGATATCCATTCTTTATCTTAATTAATATTGTTAAAGTGACATCCATTAACGGATACATAATTATGATTAAAGATATATGACCAAGGTCAAGACTTATTAATCTTAATAAAAGCCAGCCGTTCACAAACCCAAAAAAAATACTACCACTATCTCCCATAAAAACTTTTGCAGTCGGTTTATTAAATATAAAAAAAGGTACTGAAATAGATAAAACTCCAATAGCAATATATTTTTCAATTAAATCAATATCTAGGTAAAATAAAATAATTAAGATTGAAAGTGAGGAAAAAATGATATGTGAAATTTCAAATCCATCAATTCCATCTATAAAGTTATTAATATTAATATAGTATACCCAAATATAAATAGTTATTAAGATACTTAATTTTAGAGGAATAAAATGTATCAAATGAGTTGGTAAAGTTGATAAAGAAAAAAAAACAAATGTAACTTGCGCTACTAACCTGTAAATTGGATTAATTGACTTAAAGTCGTCAAAAAAAGAAATCAAACTTAAAAATAGGATTGAAAGGATTAAAACATTAAATCTCGCAATTGTTAGAAAATAATCTGGATATTCAAATCTCCAAATTATTAATAAAGATATAAAGATTAATGATAGTACTAAGCCAACAGAAGTGGGTGTTTTCTTTTTAGATATTAATCGGGATAGATCTTTGGGTTTATTCTTAAGGTTATATAAGTTAGCTAACTTAATGAAAAAATAAATAGATAAAAGAGAAGTAAAAAATGAAATAAAAATTGAAAGTATTAAGAAAGCTGGATTCATAAATAAAGATACATATTAAACAAACACTTCATATGTTAAATTTTATATAAATATATAGTATTTTTTGATTTTTTTCGTAGGTTAATTAATTTTTAATGATATTTTAGTTATATTATTTTAAAAAATCAATTCACATTTTAATAAATAGATATGCAAGTTATAATTTTAGCCGGTGGTAAAGGCACTAGACTATTGAAGTTTACTAAAAAACCAAAAATTTTTGCACGGTTTGGCAATATTACTTTGATAGATTTATATCTTGATATATTTAAACAATTTAATACCAAAAATATAAATTTTATTTTAGGAAATAAAAGTGAACAAATTATAGAGCATTTAAAAAAAATTTTATTTAATGGAAAAATACATGTTGAAAAAAAACCACTAGGCACAGCTGGTGCATTAGAAAATTTTAATACTCATACATCAAAAGATTTACTTGTTATTATGGGAGATGTTTTAACAAATTTTAATGCGAAAAAATTTTTAAAATTTCATAAAGAGAAAAATGCAGACATAAGTTTGTTTGTTCATCCAAACAACCATCCTTATGATAGTGATTTAATAGATTTAGGAAAAAATGATAGGGTTATAAAATTTTACTCTAAAGATAGAAAAAAAATTAATATTTCAGATAATTTAGCAACAGCAGGAATTTATTTATTAAAAACAAAAGTTTTAAAGTTATTAAAAAAAAATACAAAACAAGACTTATCAAAAGATTTAATTATTAAAGCCATAAAAAAAAAAAAAAAGTTTTTGCATATAAGTCTGCAGAGTATGTCAAAGATATTGGTACTCCAGAAAGATATTTTCAAGCATTAAATGACATAAAAAATAAAAAATTTTTAGTTAATTCAAAAAATAAAAAAAATGTTGCTATTTTTATGGATAGAGATGGCGTTATAAATAAAGAAAAAAAAAATTATCAATATTCTAATCCTTGTGATTTGTATCCCGGTGTGATTGATGCAATTAAAAGAATTAATCGAAGCAATTACCTTGCAATCATTATTAGCAATCAACCGAGTATTGCAAAAGGTTTTGTTTCAAGAAATTATGTAGATTATACTCATAAAAAATTACAAACCGAACTTGGTCTTCAAAATGTTTACTTGAATGATATTTTTTATTGTCCACATCACCCTGATAAAGGGTTTAAAGACGAAGTTATAAAATACAAAATAAAATGTTTATGCAGAAAGCCTAGACCTGGCTTAATACTAGAAGCAAAAAAAAAATATAATATTGAATTAAGTAAATCTTACTTCTTGGGAAATAGTAGAGTGGACTATCTTGCAGCAAAAAATGCAAATGTTAAAGCTGTAATAATAAACAATAAGGAGTTAACTAAAGAAGTATTACAAAAAAAAATTTTTTCCAACCTTAAAGAGTTTACAAAATATTTTTTCAAAAAATAAATATTTAAAATATGCAATTTAAAAAAATAAACAATGAAAGAGTCACCTTAATTATTGTTTCGCTATTTCCTTTACTGTTTGTTCTAGGGTCAGCACCGTTAAATATAATCTTAGTAAGTATTTTTCTTTGGTTTATTTGGAAAACTTATAACAACAAAATACCTCTGATATATTATGTTAACAATAGATGGAAAATTTTTCTACTAATTTATATAGTTTATTTAATTTTTATTAGTTTTTTTTCTATTAATTTATATGATGCATTTAGATCTAGCTTTTCTCAATTAAGATTTTTTATATTAGTTTTATTTTTAATTTATTTTTTTAAGCCACAAAAACATTTGAAATCAGTAGTAATTCCTATTTGGTCATTAATTATCTTGCTAGTTTGTCTAGATACAAATCTTCAATTTGTGACAGGATTAGATATTTTTGGTTTTTCTGCAGAAGCCTATAAGAAAGATTATAGAAGCCTTTTTCCTTTTGTGGGCAGATTGAGTGGTCCATTTGATGATGAGCTAATAGTTGGATCTTTTATTGCAAAAATTGGTTCTCCACTTGTTTTTTATTATGTTCATAATTTAAAAAATTTTACGCTTAATAAAAAAATTATATGTATTATGTTTTTAACAGTAATTTTTGAATCAGTAATAATTAGTGGAGAAAGAACCAGCACTATTATAATTGCAATGGCTTTTCTATTATCTGTTTTTATTAATTTTAAAAAAGGATTTGTTTATGTAATAATTATTTTTATATCATTTCAAATTATATTAAAAAATAACGACTTTATAAATACAAGGTATGTTGAGTTAATTAAAATATCTAAAGATTTGAAAAGCTCAAGCTATGGCAGAATCTACTCATCATCTATTGTTATGTGGAAACAGAAACCTCTAATAGGTGTTGGGTTAAAAAATTACCATATAAATTGTGTTAAGTTAAAAGACCCTAATCCTACTTCCAGGTATACTTACTGCTCACCAACTCACCCACATAACTTCATATTACAGATGCTAACTGAAACAGGAATCATAGGCACTATTTTGTTTTTTATTTTTATTTTATTTTCAGCTAAATTTTTTTTAAACAGATCAAAAGATTTAAACTTGTTAAAAAATGAAAAAAGTTTTTTATATGGTTGCTTATTTATTTCTGTCTACTACGTTATTCCAAACATAATCCCAGCTGGAAGCTTTTTCTCCACATTTAATGCTTCTTTATTTTGGATTAATTTTGCAATATTAATGTCCTCTCTAGATAACAAAAATAAAATGAAGGAATAGCTTGTTTTATTAAGCTTTTATATGTAAGTGTTAGAAAATTTACCAAAAATTTTACAATCACTTAACTCAAAAAATAAATAAAGATTTACATATTATTAATTATCATTATAAGAATATTGCCTGGTGATTATTGCGAAGGGGCAATACCCGATCCCATTCCGAACTCGGAAGTCAAGCCCTTCAGCGCCAATGGTACTTTGTCTTAAGACACGGAAGAGTAGGACATTGCCAGGCTATAA
>Ga0115003_10001545_pt1 | contig 19939 bp, 14 predicted proteins | sample ArcticOcean_MG_C_7_FD_88736 | JGI IMG/M metagenome (GOLD analysis project Ga0115003, IMG submission 88736) | Marine microbial communities from western Arctic Ocean - ArcticOcean_MG_CB11_88 | ecosystem: Environmental > Aquatic > Marine > Oceanic | place: Arctic Ocean: Canada Basin | collected... | reverse complement strand
CAAAGCTATCAATCACAAAGCTATGAATTACAAAGGCTTTGAATTACTCGTTAAGCACCAACAAAAAGGCCGGACTTGTTACCAAGTCCGGCCTTTTTTGTACTGCTCTATTAGGTCTTTTAATGATCACTAGACCATATAGACAACACCCCAGAGGCCAACAGCTGTCAGCACGAGGGTGTATGGCAGCGCCATAATCACCATGCGCATATAGGACAGGCGGATCAGCGGAGCAATAGCCGAGGTCAACAGGAAGAGGAACGCAGCCTGACCGTTGGGGGTTGCAACACTTGGCAGGTTGGTACCCGTGTTGATCGCAATAACCAGCTTGTCGAAGTGCTCACGGCTAATATCACCGGCGTCTAACACTGCTCTGACTTCGTTGATGTAAACCGTTGCTACAAACACATTGTCACTGATCATAGAGAGTACACCGTTGGCGAGGAAGAACATGCCCGGCTGCACAGACTCATCCATTGCCAGTACCCAACCGATAACCGGAGAGAACAGGTGCTGTTCGTGGATCACTGCAACAATGGCAAAGAACACAACCAGCAGCGCAGTGAAGGGCAGGGCCTCTTCAAAGGCGTGGCCAATACGATGCTCTTCAGTAACGCCGTTAAACGCTGTTAGCAATACGATTACCATCAAGCCAATCAAGCCTACTGGAGCCCAATGAAAGGCCAAGCCTAATACCAAGATTAGCGAGACGACAACCTGAACAATCATTGCAGCTTTATCGTACTGAGTGCGGCGAGAGTTATCGTGGTCACTGGAAGCTTGCAGAATCACTCGGACTTCCTCGGGCATCTCTGCTCCGTAGCCAAGGATTTTGGTTTTCTCCAAAATGATGCAGGTAGCTAAACCACAGACCAGAACAGGCATGGTCACTGGCGCCATCATCATAAAGAATTCAATAAATTCCCAACCGGCTTTTTCGGCGATCAACAGGTTTTGCGGTTCGCCCACTACAGTGGTCACGCCACCCAGAGCTGTACCCACGGCACCGTGCATAATCAAGCTGCGCAAGAAGGCGCGGAATTTATCGAGGTTTTCACGCTGGCTACCAGCAAGCTGTTCATCAGTGCTGTGATCATGCCCGTCATCGACAATTTTCTTGCCCGACGCGACCTTGTGGAATACCGAGTAAAAACCAACTGAAATAGTTATCAGTACTGCTGTAACCGTCAATGCGTCGAGAAATGCAGACAGAAAGGCACCGGCAAAACAGAATAAAAATGACAGAGTAGTTTTAGATTTCACCTTGAGCAGAATATTGGTGAAAACAAACAGCAGCATATCGCGCATAAAGTAGATGCCGGCGACCATAAACATCAGCAGCAGAATCACTTGGAAGTTGGACACCGTCTCCTGGTAGACCGCTTCTGGCGATGCCATACCCAGCAGAATTGCCTGGATGGCGAGCAGGCCGCCGGGCTGCAATGGGTAGCATTTAAGCGCCATAGCAAGGGTTAAAATAAATTCAGCAATCAGCATCCAACCGGTTACAAAGGGACCAAATGCCCAGAGTGCGATGGGGTTGATTATCAGAAAGGCAATGATCGCCTTCTCATACCAACCTGGGGAATTGCCAAGAAAGTTCTTTTGAAACGCCTGATACATCGTCGGCTGCATGGTAGTTCCTTATTATTGGCTAGTCGGAAAATAAATCGTGTTAAACTAAATTTTTAAGGCGCAAACAGTAGCGGTTGATTCCGCAATATGCAAGTCTGAAAGCAGCCGCTTTATAGACCCCTTTTGAACCTCATTTATAAGGCTATTATCGCAACATGCTTCCCCCCGCACTCGAAGGATTTTTCCCAGCTAACGCTCTCACTGGGACTGACAAACTTGTTGTCATTCCCGTGGTTGGGCGCGACATTCTGGTTGCCCGTGGCAGCCGTGATCTGGTTATCGATCGCGAGCAGGCTGACGTAATGAAGTTTTTCTGTCAGCAGCGCTTGGTGCTGGGTCAGTGGAATGGTGTTGATTGCGAGGTCTGGGACCTGTCCCCAGAGTGCCGTTCCATGGAGGGTTTCTCAGTGATGGAGCTGCGTTCGGTATTACTCTCGAGCAGCGATGAGCAGTTTTCCCTGGCCAGCCGTGCGGTGCAGATGCTCGAGTGGCAAAAGCATCATCGCTACTGTGGCAGCTGTGGTGAAGCCACAGAGAAGGTCGCGGTGGATCATGCTCTGCGCTGTATTGGCTGCGATATCAGTCTCTACCCGCGAATTTCTCCCTGCATAATCGTTGTTGTGCGGGATGGCGAGCGCTGTTTGTTGGGGCGTTCCGTGAATTGGCCTGAAGGGCGCTTTAGCGCCCTGGCAGGCTTTGTCGAAGCCGGTGAGAGTGCCGAGCAGGCATTGCATCGGGAAGTATTCGAGGAGTCTGGGGTGCAGATTAAGAACCTGCGCTATGTCGGCAGTCAGGCCTGGCCATTTCCCGGTCAGCTGATGCTCGGCTTTATCGCCGATGCCGAGACCACCGAGATTAAAGTCGACGAGGTGGAGATTGCCGAAGCCTACTGGTGGCACTATAAAGAGCTGCCAGCTATCTTGCCGCCGATCACCAGTATGTCAGGGCGCCTGATTGCGCGCTTTGTGGAAGAGGTTAACGGCGCCTAAGCCGTCTATAATCAATTTTTATCTGTCTATGAATGGAGTTTGTCTTGGAATTTCTTTTTGAATACGGTTTATTTTTAGCCAAAGTGGTTACCGGCGTCGTCGCCCTCGTGATTGTGGTCAGCATTATTGTGGGCCTGAGCCAGAAAAACCGCCAAAGCGGCAGTAAAGGCCATCTTGAGATCACCCCGTTAAATGAAATGTTTGACGATATGAGTGATGCAATCAAATTTGCCGTGATGGACGAGTCACTGCACAAGGCTGAAGACAAGCGCTTACAGAAAGAAAAGCAAAAGAAGGCCAAGGAGCTGCAAAAGGCCAACAAAAAAGCGTCTAAAGATCCGGAAGCTGAACTGCCTACCCAGAAGCCTAGGGTATTTGTGGTCAATTTTTATGGCAATATCAGTGCTTCTGCGGTGACCAACCTTCGCGAAGAGGTAACCGCGATACTCTCCCAGGCAAGTGCCAATGACGAAGTGGTTGTGCGTCTTGAGAGTGGCGGCGGCATGGTTCACAGCTATGGACTGGCCTCCAGTCAACTGGATCGTATTCGCAAACGCAAGATTCCCCTCACGGTCTGTGTCGACAAGGTGGCTGCCAGTGGTGGCTATATGATGGCCTGTGTCGCCGATAAAATTATCGCCGCACCCTTTGCCATTCTCGGGTCAATTGGTGTTGTCGCCCAACTGCCAAACTTTCACAAGGTGTTAAAAAAGCACGATGTGGAATTTGAATTGCTGACCGCCGGTGAGCACAAGCGCACCCTGACCATGTTTGGTGAAAATACCGACAGCGGCCGCGAGAAGTTTGTCGAGGAACTGGAAGATACTCACAGCCTGTTTAAAGAATTTGTTCACGAGCGCAGACCCCAGCTGGATATAGATTTGATTGCCACCGGTGAAGTCTGGTTTGGTATCCGTGCTCTTGAGGTTGCTCTGGTGGACGATTTACAGACCAGCGATGAATATTTGGTTGATCGCGCCCAAGAGGCAGATGTCTATGAGATTGCCTTTGTGGTGAAAAAGAAGCTTCACCAACGTTTGGGTCTGGCGGCGGAGGAGAGCGCAGATCGCGTGATGTTGCGCTGGTGGGAACGACTGACCAATAACACTGAGCGTATGACCTAGGCTGACTCTGCATTGAGCGCTTGTTAGATCAAGCGCTTTTTAGTTTTAGATTTATGAACGAGCCCTTTAAAGCAGAGCCCTCTAAAAAAGACCGTGCTAAAAAAGAGCTTCTGGGTCCAAATTGTAAGCATCCGGCGGCAGATTGCGGGCTATATCAATCGAGCCCTCCTTGCCGGTAATCGAGATCACTTTCTTCTGCGCCAGTCGGCGTTTATTCACATCCAGTATCACCGTCAATTTCGGCTTTCTGCCCATTCCAGCTCTGTAGTCGCTGACCACAGCCACTTCACCGTTGGTTAATTCAACCAGAGAGCCCGGTGGGTAGAGGCCAATGGCTTGAATAAAAGTATCCACCAACTCCTTTTGAAATAATCGTGCGCGCCATCCGGCGAGCTTCAGTATGGCTTCTGAATGGGGAATCGGCGTGGCGTAATAGCGCGGACTGGTCATGGCGTCGTAGCAGTCGACGATGCCAGCAATTCGCGCATAGAGTGGAATGTCGGTGCCGCCAAGCTGCTTGGGATAGCCGCAGCCATTAAAGCGCTCGTGGTGATACTGCACCGCTTCGATGACCTCGGTGGAGAGGTTGCAGTCGGCCAAAATAGCCAGCCCATGTTCAATATGGCTGCGGGTTTCAGCTCTCTCGGCATTGCTTAGCTCAGCGCTTTTGCGCAGCAAGGCATCGGGCAGATGGAGCTTGCCAATATCCATTAATAGCCCCGAGAGGGCCAGTTGAAATAGTTCTTTGCGATCGAGGCCCAGCTGGCGTCCCATCACCGAGCAGAGAATGGCGCAGGAAATAGAGTGGCGGTAGGCATAACTGCTTTTACTCTTAAGCCGAGCTAGCCAGACAGCGGCCGCAGGGTTGCGGATAATGCTTTCCACCATCGCCTCAATAAAGGGCTCCATGCGTTTAATATCGGGCTTTTGATACTCTTTTACAGTCTTGCCAATACGATTAAATTCTTGCTGGATACTCAGGTAGGCAAGGGTGGCGACACGCAGTTCCGAGGAGATATCGGTACTGATTTTATAGTCGCCGGCATCGCGATTCATAAGCTCATGGCTCAGTGGCAGGGTATTGATCTTCTGCGGCTCTGGGTTAGCTGTCTGCTGAATGGTCTGCTGAATGGTCTGCTGAATGGTCTGCTTAGTTGGGTTCATTGTGCTGGTAACATCCTGTTTGAGGTGAAAGGATCCTTTTATATCCCGGCATCTGTTGATGTGCTTTTGATTCGCTTTGTTTTAATTAGGCTTTAGATTTTAGATCTTTCTAGATTTAAGCCTCACCAAAAAGAATAGCAGAAAAATGGCCCTGCATAGGCTGCAAATCCTCCCAGGCTATGGGTTCTGCTAGGGCTGTCACGGCTTGGCTTAAATGCATTCTTTAACTGAGCCCTTTAACAAGCTCCTTTAGTAGAGTAGCGCTCAAGCCACTGACTAAACTCATGGGCGGGCAGCGCCTTACTGATGTGGTAACCCTGGGCATAGGTGCATCCGAGGTCGGCCAACAGTGCCATAGATTCTGCATCTTCAACACCCTCGGCGATGGTTTCCATATGGAAGCGCTTGCCCCAGTCGAGGATCAGTTTGACTATATCCATATCGATCTGGTTGTTGCGCATATTTAAGATAAATGATTTATCAATTTTCAGTTCATCGGCGGGAATATACTTAAAGTACTCCAGGGATGAATAACCGGTGCCAAAGTCGTCAATGGCGATCCTGACCCCAAGCTGTTTGATCTTTTTTAGGGCCTGAAAGCCCTGATCTAGATCTTGCTGAATGGTTGACTCGGTGACTTCGATGCAGATATCCGAGGGTTCCGCACCCCAGAGATTGAGACTGGATTCGATGGTCTCGAAGAGCTGTGGTGAATGCAGGCAGGAGGCTGAGAGGTTGATGGCTGTGGTGATATTTTTCCCCCGCCAAGCGGCCGATTCTCTGATGGCGGTGTGGATGGTCCAGGCAAACAATTCGTCCATGCGCCCGGACTGTTCGATAATCGCCACCAGCTCTTCGGGATTAATACCATGATCACGCTGATTCCAGCGAATAAGCCCCTCTGCGCCCCTGGGCTGGCCATCTGCTAGGCGAACCTGCGGTTGGTAAAACAGCTCAAAACCATTCTCTCTGAGGGTCTCGGAGACTTTTTGTTTGAGTGCAATTTTATGTCGCGCCTTATGGCTTGCGGACGCCTCGCCGACAAAATAGGCTTGACGTAAATCCCGTGCTTGCTTAGCCGCCGCTTCGGCATTCTGGAGCAGCTTTTCAGCCTGTACTTCACCACTGTCATCGGCATGGCCGCAGTCATTGCTGGCGGAAAAACCAATATGGGCCTCAAGGGCGAGGGTTTCAGCGCCAATATAAAATGGCGTGGTAATTTGATCGATGATTTTTTTGGCCACCAAGGGTGCTAGCTGGATATTCAGCAGTGGGGTAATAATCAGGGCGAATTTATCGCCGTCGATCCTGCGGCAAGCCAGTGGATGTTTGGGCACGGAGGCGAGGCGCTGTTGCAGTTCGGCAAGAACCTGATCCCCAACCAGATAGCCAAAGCGCTGATTGATCTGAGCAAATTGGCTGACGTCGATAAGCGCCAATAGTGTCAGCTGCTGGCTATCCTGATTCGCGCGGAGGCAGGTGGCCAGTGTTCCGAGAAGCGCCGGGCGATCAATTGCCGAGGGATTTATCTGAACCGTCGGTTGGCTAGTCATACTTAGATATACAGGGTTTCAGGGTCGAGGCCATGGGCCCCGGGCTCAAGGGTTTTGGCTATCTCGATATTGTTATTGCCTTCTTCAGTTGCGCTGGCCAAATCCATTTCCCTAAAGTCGATATACTGATTTTTGTCGGCGTCCAATATGACCAAGACCTGGGGGCGCAGACGCTTGCCCGGATTTTCTTTGACCACAATGCCTACCTCGCCAGAGGTTAGCTCCACCAGTGTGCCGGTGGGGTAGACGCCCACAGCCTGAATAAAGGCTTCAATCAATTCAGGCTGAAAGTCGAAGCCGCGCCACTCATACATTTGCTTGATTGCCAGGGCATGGGTGATTGGCTTGGCATAGACCCTCTGGCTGGTAATCGCGTCATAGCAGTCGGCAATTGCAGCGATGCGCGCATAGAGGGGTATCTGAGTGCCCTTGATACTCTGTGGATAGCCACTGCCATCAAAGCGCTCATGGTGAGAGGCGATCATATCTATGACCGCTTGGGGCATAACACGGGAGGAGTCTTTGGCCATTTTCAAGCTTAGATCCACATGCTTTTGCATCAAAGCAAATTCCCGTTCTGATAGCTGTTGGTTTTTGTTGAGGATCACCGGTGGAATTTTTAGTTTGCCGATATCCAATAACATGCCGCCCATGGAGAGCTGGGCCAGCTCTTTTTTCGGCAGGCCAATTTGGCGGCCGATCACCGAGCACCAGATGGCCACGGCAATACAGTGACGGTAGGTATAGGAGTCCTGAGATTTAAGTCGTGCCAGCCAGATACTGGCGCCGGGGTTGCGGGTAATACTGTCGACTAGGGGGTTGATAACCTCGCTGAGCTGGCCGAGATTGAGGGCCTTGCCACTGCCAATGCGACTGACCATGCTGTCAAATTCATCACGTATATTTTGGTAGGCACCCTGGGCAATTCGAATCTCATGGGTAACCGAACTCTGCTCTGTGTAACGCACTGGATTGTGCGCAGCGAGCTCGGTTTTGAAGGGCTGGGCGACAATTCCAGGAGGTCTTTTATTGGACGGCTGGGAGGTGATGTTAATATTGAGATTAGCGATGCTTTTGGTGCTATCTATATAGACATAGTCGCAGTAAAAACCGAGCTTTTTGACCTCGGAGAGATTGCGAATCATAAAGCCCTGGAGGCTAAACGGTGTGTCGAGCCACGGCCGATCGAGCCCGGAGACATACATGCCTGGCTGTAGATCCTGAACATAGACCTTTTTGCTCTGTAGCTGCCCCAATCTCGTTACTCCTTAACGATGTACTTCCCTTTTGAACGCTCTTTAACCCTTTTTAACTGTCTGTCTATTTGGCCTTTTTATTCGGCCTACCTATTTGGCTGGCGATAGTCTGTTACTAGAATCAGCGGTCTTTACCGCCTTCTCGAGGCCATTATGGACTCTGTTTATGATTCGTGCAGTCTAATCCCTGCGCAGTTTATCTTTCAGGGCGATGGGGTTGGTAAGATTAAACACTACTATGTAGCTTGAGATCAGGAAAGTAATGATCGCAGCGGCTTGAATTAAATGTGACGCGTTATTGCTGATCAAGCTGGTATTGAAGGCAACGTAGGCAATCAGCAATGAGAACTCGCTGTTCTGGCCCAGGCGCAGACCTATATCCCAAGCCAGACCATGACTTTCACTCTGGTTGCGCAACAGCCAGTGATAGACCACCGGCTTTAGCGTCAGCATAATGATTGCCAGTATGATCGCTGGCAGGGCAATCTGGGGGATCAGTGACAGGTCGAAACCGCCGCCGAGGGCAAAAAAGAACAGAATCAGAAAGAAATCCCGCAGCGGTTTTAGATTAAGTGCGATATAGGGGGCGATGGGGCTGGTGGCGATGGAGATGCCAGCAATAAAGGCGCCGATTTCCCGTGACAGACCGCCGTATTCAGCGAGCTCCGCAACTCCCAGACACCAGCCGATAGCCAGCAAAAAGACATACTCGCCAATACGGTCAAAGCGCGCAAACAGGGGCTGTAACACATAGCGCACCATCAACACCGAACCACCGATCAGTAGCGGCAGGGAGATCAGGCTGACGGCAAAGCGCATCGAGCTGTCACCACCGGAAGCGGCAGATATAAGCATCAGCAACACGAAGATGGCGAGAAAATCTTGCATGAGCAACATGCCGACCATCAGTTCACCAGAGTGGCGATGGTGGAGCACCGTGGTGGGTAATAGCTTGATGCCGATAATGGTGCTGGAGAACATCATCGAGGTGCCAATAATCAGATTTTCCGTGGCCGAGAAGCCAAATAGATAATCTATGCCATAACCGGCCAGGGCAAATATCAGCGAGCTGATTAGAGTGACATGGGTAACCTGACGAAAAACCCGCAGCAGCGCCTGGGGTTGCATATCCAGACCCAGCAAGAACAGCAGAAAGATAATGCCGATGCTGGCGATCTCAGCAATTAACTCCACATCGGTAACCCAGGCCAGACCGTGGGGACCCATGGCAGCGCCGAGCAGGATATAGACCACTAACAACGGCTGACGACCAAACAGCGCCAGTGAAGCCACTACAGCTGCACCAGTGAAGATGAGAAAGAAAATTTGTATTAGATGATGTTCCATCCCGTTATCTCAATACATCCAGCACCAGGGTGCATGGTCTAGTGGAGTTTATTTTAAAATTACGCGCTACAGCCGCTAGCGCAGACGCTTGAACAGTGGCTGTGCCTGATCGGCGGCGGTTTGGTAGCCATCGGAAAAATCACTCAGTGACTTTGCTGCCTCTTGCAGATCCACCTCAGGAGCCAGGCTAAATTGCGTAAAGCCGCAGCGCTGCAACATATACAGCTGATCCTGAATAACATTGCCTATGGCTCTAATGTCGCCTTGGAAGTCATAGCGGTCACGCAATAGGCGGGCGCTTGAGAAGCTGCGGCCATCGACAAACTTGGGAAAGTTGAGGGCGATAAGGCGCAGTTCCCCTAAATCATTTACCAGAGCCTCGACCTCTTCATCGCTGTCCAGCCAGACTCCTACTTGGCCAGCTTGCGCACTGAGTTCGGCGCGATGTTCGAGCCAGTATGTCATCGGCACCAGAATATCACCGGTGGGAATGGTCTCAACCGGCTGTTGCAGCACTGTCCAGTTATCCTCGGCAACTGCTCCGTGACTAAGCATCTTTTGCATAAACTCGCTCCTTAAATTTGTCTGCACCAATACGCTGATAGGTAGCGAGGAACGCTTCGCCTTCAAGGCGGTTTTCCACATAGACATCGAGTAATTTTTCAATGCCGTCGACCACATCATCCCGCGACAGAGAGGGGCCCAGTACTTTGGCCAGGGCGGCATTTTTATTGGCGCTGCCACCGAGCTGTATCTGATACCACTCCGCACCTTTCTTATCGACCCCGAGAATCCCGATATGGCCGATATGGTGATGACCGCAGGCGTTCATGCAGCCAGAGATATTGAGCTCCAGATCGCCGAGATCAGAGACATAGTCGAGATCTTCAAACTTGCGCTGAATGGCTTCGGCAACCGGGATCGATTTGGCATTGGCCAGGGAGCAGTAGTCGCCACCGGGACAGCAGATCATATCGTTGATGGTGCCGATGGTAGGTGTCGCTAAGCCGTCAGCCTTGGCCAGCTGCCAGAACTCAAATAGTTGGCTTTTGATCACATCGGCAATCACAATATTTTGATTGTGGGTGGTGCGCAGCTCGCCATTGGAGAACTGGTCGGCGAGGTTAGCAATGCTTTCTAACTGGCGATCGGTTACATCTCCCGGGGCTACACCGGCGGGCTTTAGTGACAGAGTGACGGCAGAGTAACCCGGCTGCTTCTGATCCCGCACATTGCGTTCCAGCCAGCGGGAGAAGGCCAGGCTATCTCCGGCCTGAGCTTGCAGTACACCATTGATAGCGGCTTCGTCCACAGACTGATAGTCGGGCAGGGGAAAGAAGGTTTTGACCCGCTCAATTTCATTCTCAGTAAGCTGTGTCACGCCGTCCACATCTCGGGCAAGAATCTGTGCCCATTCGGTTTCGACGCGCTCGGCAAATACTTCAGGGGTCCAAGCCTTGACCAGAATCTTAATTCTCGCCTTGTACTTATTATTGCGATTGCCATATCGATTGTAGACTCGCAGCACTGCATCCAGATAACTGAGCAGGTGTTGCTTGGGCAGAAATGGCTTGATCGATGAGGCGATAACCGGTGTCCGACCTAGGCCGCCGCCAACATAGACATGAAAGCCAGTTCCGCCCTGTTCATTTTTAACCAGCTGGAGGCCAATATCGTGAAGTAAAAACGCTGCGCGATCTTCTTCAGAACCGCAGACGGCAATCTTAAATTTGCGTGGTAGAAAGGCAAATTCTGGGTGAATAGTGGACCACTGACGGATGATTTCACACCAGGGACGGGGGTCTTCTATCTCGTCTGCGGCGACGCCAGCAAACTGATCGGTGGTGGTGTTGCGGATACAGTTGCCACTGGTTTGAATAGCGTGCATCTGCACACTGGCGAGCTCGGCGAGAATATCCGGAACCTCTGCCAGCAGTGGCCAGTTCAGCTGAATATTTTGCCGAGTGGTGAAGTGCACATAACCCTTATCAAATTTCCGCGAGATCTCCGCCATTTTGCGCACCTGAGTGCTCGACATAAGGCCATAGGGCACGGCGACCCGTAACATAGGTGCGAGTCGCTGCACATAGAGGCCATTTTGTAGGCGCAGGGGCAGAAATTCTTCTTCGCTGATCTTGCCGTCAAGATAGCGTTGGGTCTGGTCGCGATACTGCTCAACTCGTTCATCGACGAGTTTTTGATCGTATTGATCGTAGATATACATGGGTGTTTTTTAACCTTATCGGCAAGCTCTTAGGGTTTTACCCGGAGCAAAAATTATGCAGAACAGATGTCCCCTGCGTTTCAGGGGCGACATGATAGCTTCAAGGGAGCCTGTTTTGAATTACTATTTGGACATATAACAGTCGTTTTGCGGAATATCTAATAGTTGGTGGCCTTATGGGTTGTCCATGGACTCTTGTGGGATGCGGTTAAAAACCCGATTTTTGCCCTGTGCAAACAGGCGACAGCTGAGAAAGCGCTTGCTAGAATGCGCGCTCAAATTCTATAGCGCTGTATAACAGGGCTAAATCGACAGACTTAAATAGACAAACTTAAATAGACAAACTTAAAGGCATTAATATGAGCAGTGACAACAACCAATCCGTTCAAAACGCAGAAAGTAGCGCAGACAGCAAGGCCGACGCCATCGCAGCCGTCGCCGTGCTGACTATAGTGATAGTTACCGTGGTCTATTGGCTCTCTAGCCTCTAGTCTGGCTTTTTATTCCAGCTAATGGTTTTACATCTATGAGTTCAAAACTGCAGTTAGTGGAAAATCTCAATCAGCGTCAGGTGGTTGAGGACTATCTCAATCGAGTTCAGCCTGAGGCTGAGGTCAGCGCGCCGCGTATCACCGAATTACAGCAGCGGATCAAGCAACAGTTGCTTGAAAAAGACGCGGTGCTGATCGCCCACTACTATACCGACCCACTGATCCAGGCTCTGGCCGAGGAAACCGGTGGTGTGGTCTCCGACTCACTGGAGATGGCACGCTTTGGCAAAACCCATAGCGCCCAGACTCTGGTGGTTGCCGGGGTTAAATTTATGGGTGAGACGGCAAAGATTTTGACGCCAGAAAAGCGTGTTTTGATGCCGACTCTAGAGGCCACCTGCTCATTAGATGTGGGTTGTCCAGCCGATGAGTTTGCCGCTTTCTGCGATCTGCACTCGGATCGAACCGTGGTCGTCTATGCCAACACCTCTGCCGCCGTAAAGGCCCGGGCTGACTGGGTTGTCACATCCAGTATCGCCCTTGATGTGGTCGAGCATCTCGACAGTCTTGGTGAAAAAATTCTCTGGGCGCCGGATAAGTATCTCGGCAGCTATGTGCAAAAGCAGACCGGTGCCGATATGTTGCTCTGGGATGGCGCCTGTATTGTCCACGAAGAGTTTAAAGCTCAGGGAATTGTCGATTTAAAGCAGGTTCATCCAGATGCCGCCGTGCTGGTGCATCCTGAGTCACCACAATCGGTGATTGATATAGCCGACGCCGTGGGATCCACCTCCCAGCTTATCGCTGCTGCGGCAAGCCTGCCCCAGTCAAAGATGATTGTGGCCACGGATCAGGGCATATTTTTTAAAATGCAGCAGGCGGTGCCCGACAAGCAGCTTCTGGTCGCCCCCACCGGCGGCAGTGGTGCCACCTGTCGCAGTTGCGCCAGCTGTCCTTGGATGGGTATGAATGGGTTAGAAAACCTTCTTGCCTCCCTTGAACAGGGCAACAATGAAGTCTTTGTGGATACTGACGTGGCTGATGAGGCTATGAAATCACTGGGTCGGATGATTGAGTTTCGCGAGCAGCAGGGCGCTTAATAGCTAAATTACTGATAGGCGCCCGCCCTATTGAGCATCAGAGTTTCTCAGCCCGATCCTCCATGGCCGCAAGATCCCGCAAGCGCTGTCGGATAATCGCCGACTGTTTGAAATCCTCTTTAACTATGCCCGCCGCCAAGCGCAGCTGATCCCGGGCCTTATCGAAGACACCAACCAATATAAAGTACTCTGCCCGAGCCTGGTGCAGACCTGAAATATTCCCCGCTAAACCACGCACTTCCGCCAGCCGATACCAGATCATAGGATCCTGAGGTCGCATTCGCGACAGCGCCGTCAGTATGTTGTCCGCAGCGTCATAACGCCGTGCCTGCCAGAGGGTCTCGGACTTGAGCACCATCAGTGGGTAGTTATTTTGGTTGACCACTAGTTCCCTATTCAGCCGGTTAATTGCTCTGGCATATTGTTTCCCAGCCAGATCAATTTCGATATCGGTGTAGAGAAAGATTAAGTTGTTCGGCTGGGTTTGCAGCAGCCCAGTCATTGCCTGACGCGCCTCGGTGAGCTTATTGGCTTTGAGGTAGGCGAGGGCGAGGCCGTAATGGGCGGCGTCAGCTTTGAGGGTGTTGGCCTCGATTTCACCTTTAAAGCGATTGATGCTGATTGCGGTGGTTTGATCCATTGCCACCAGCGCTCTGGCGCGCATCAGATAAAACTCGGGGTTTTGCGCGTACTGGCGCATAGAGGTTCCCATGGAACGACTGCGAGCATCGCCTATGCGTTTTTCGGTAATCGGGTGGGTGAGTAAAAACTCCGGTGGGCGGCTGCCGTTAAAGCGCGTGCCTTTAAGCAAGGTGGCAAACATATCGGCCACTGCGCCAGGGTCCCGATTGGCATTCTCCATGGTCGACAAACCAACCCGATCCGCTTCCTGCTCATTGGACCGGCTGTAGCGCAGCTGGTTGTCCATGGACAGTGCCTGAGAGGTGATCATGGCGGCGGAGGCGGCGTCGCCACCCGCAGTGGCCGCAAGCACCACAGTGGCCAGCAGTCCGGCCATAGTGATCATGGAGTTTTTCTTCTGCGCCTCGGTGCCTCGGGAAAAGTGCCGTTGGCTGAGGTGTGCCAGCTCGTGGGCCAGCACCGAGGCCATTTGATCTTCATTCTCGGCGAAGGCAAAGACGCCGGTGTGGAAGCCGACCACGCCGCCGGGGACCGCAAAGGCATTCATCGAGGGGTTTTTAACGATAACCAGTTCTAGGCGCGGGTCTTCTAAATCACTGTAGGTGGCGAGATTGTAGAGCAACTGTTCAAGATAGATCTGCATCAGCGGATCATCATAGGCACGCACGCGGCTGCGGAAAATCTTTAGCCAGATGCGCCCCAGTTCATATTCTTGCTGCTTCGAAATCATTCCCGATGCGGCATCGCCGAGCACCGGCAGTTCAATATCGTTGGCTGTGAGGCTGCTGCTCACCGGCCACAGGAAACAGCACAGGAGGCAGCGAAGGGCCAGGGCTCTAAATGGCTTGGCTCTAGATAGTTTTATTCTAGATAGCTTTATTCTAGATAGCTTTATTCTAGATAGCTTTAATAGGGAAAGGATAATCGTGATATTCCTTGTTGGGCTCGTGTTGAGTGAGGGAGCTAAAATACGCACTTAAAAGCCGCTTACAAAAACAGCGTAAACCTACCGATTACTGTAGCGGAAAATTATGCACAGTTCGACAGTTGAAATGTTGACAAGTTTCAGGTCAGATAGCCCCTCAGTTCTGTGCAGCAACCTGCATACAGCTAAAGGCTTTTATTACAGCATAATTTTGCCCCAGCAGTTTCGAGAGGAAATGGATGAAAAAGATACTTCACAAATGGATTGAGCAGTATTTCGGCACTGAAGAGGCGCTCCTACTAACAATTATTCTTATTGTCTCGCTGATTGTTTTTGCCACGCTCGGTGCGGTGCTGGGGCCGGTTTTTGCCGCACTAGTTCTATCTTTTTTACTTCAGGGCATGGTCAATATGCTGGTGCGCCATGGGGTGCCACGGGTGTTGGCGCTGGTGAGTACCTACCTCATGTTTGTAGTCGGATTTATCTCTGTGATTATCGGCTTGATTCCAATTATTGGTCGTCAGACCTCACTGCTAATTGGCGAGCTGCCAAAGATGATTTCTGGGCTTCGAGACCTCGCTGTGGCGCTGCCTGAGCGCTATGCGGAATACGTCAGCCCGGAACAGTTTCAATCGATTACCGAGCGTTTTTCGGAAGAGGTGGGGCGCTTGTTGGAGCAGGCCCTGTCATTTTCCATCAGTAGCTTTCCCGGTATTATCGGGGTGATGATCTACCTGGTGTTGGTTCCTCTGTTGGTAATGTTTATGCTCAAAGACAAGGACCAATTGCTGCTGTTTCTCAGTGATCTGCTGCCAGAGGAGCGCTCAGTGATGAGAACCATCTGGAATGAAATGGATATGCAGTTCACCAACTATGTGCGTGGCAAAGCCATCGAGATACTGATTATTGGTCTGGTCTCCTACGCCGTGTTCCTATGGCTTGGCGTCAATTATGCGGCACTGCTAGCGCTGTTGGTGGGTCTCTCCGTCTTAGTGCCTTATATAGGCGCCACGGTGGTGACCATTCCGGTGCTGTTGGTGGGCTATATGCAGTGGGGCTTTAGCAATGATTTCTTCTGGCTGTTTGGCGCCTATGGTGTGATCCAGTTTCTCGATGGCAATCTGTTGGTGCCGCTATTGTTTTCCGAGGTGGTTAATTTGCATCCGGTGTTTATTATCGTCTCGGTGCTACTGTTTGGCGGTATCTGGGGCTTCTGGGGTGTGTTCTTTGCTATTCCATTAGCGACCTTGGTGAAGGCGGTATTCAATGCCTGGCCAAGGCGGGCGCAGCAGGCGCTGAGTTTGCAGCCGCCTCTGGATTTGACGATTGAGAATAATGAGATGCCGCCGAGCACTTAGTGGCCGGTCAGGTCTAGGGTCGTTCAAGGCTTAGCACTTAAAGTTGAGCACTTAAACTTGAGCACTCAAAGTTAAGTGCTCAAGAAATTGGTAAAAGAAACATACAAAAGGAACTGTCCATGGGCAACCGATTAACACCTTTCTGGCTTCTATTAATGGTCGCCGTTGCAGCGGGTTTTCAGCAGGGCTGTTCGGCGCCAGATAAGTCGGCCCATGCCCAGGGAATTGTTGTCAGTCCCAACGACAGCCGCGAATATCGCCACCTGCGTCTCGCCAATGATATGGATGTCCTGCTGATCTCTGATCCCAGCAGCGACAAGGCCGCGGCCTCTTTAGATGTCTATGTGGGCAGTTATCAAAACCCTCAAGACCGCGCCGGTCTGGTGCATTTTCTTGAGCATATGCTATTTTTGGGCACCGAGAAATACCCGGAGCCCGGTGAGTATCAGAGCTTTATCAGCGAGCATGGCGGCAGTCATAATGCCGGTACGGGCCTCGAAAACACCAACTATTTTTTCGATATTGACGCTGCCCACCTTGAGCCGGCGCTGGATCGCTTTTCGCAGTTTTTTTCGGCGCCTAATTTTGATGCCAAATATGTCGATCGCGAGCGCAATGCGGTGGAGTCGGAGTATCGCCTCAAGCTTAAAGACGACGGTCGCCGGGGTCAGGACGTGCTGCAAGAGCAGGTGAATCCGCTACACCCTCTGAGCAAATTTACTGTTGGCAACCTAGATACACTGGCGGATCTTGATGGACGACCAGTGCGCGACGAGCTGCTGGCGATCTATAAAAAGTATTACTCCGCCAATATTATGAAGTTGGTGGTACTTGGCAGCGAAAGCCTCGATGAACTGCAAACCATGGTGGAGCCGCGCTTCGGGAAGGTGGCCAATAACCAGGTGGTGGTGGATGGCCCTGAGGTACCTTTGTTTGCCGCATCGCAGTTACCCGTGCAGCTATCGATTGTGCCGCTACAGAATTCCCGCTCTCTAAGTCTCAATTTCCCCTTACCGAAAATGTTTCCCCACTGGCAGAAAAAACCGGCCAACTATCTGGCGGCCTTGATCGGTCATGAGGGGGAGGGGAGCTTGCTGGAGGCCCTAAAAATCAGGGGTTGGGCCGAGGGTCTATCTGCTGGAACCGGCCTTGAGGATCGCGGTGGGGCACTATTCTTTGTGGATATCTCGCTGACGCCTGCCGGTCTTGAGCACCAGTCAGTGATTGTTGAAATGTTCTTTGCCAAGGTGCAGCTGATTGCCCAGCAGGGCATCAATAAGTGGCGCTATATTGAAACCGCCCAGCTCAGTGAGATCGCCTTTCAGTTTCAAGAGAAGCAAAACCCCATGGGCTATGTGTCGACCCTATCGTCAAAGATGCAACGCTATCCCATAGAGGAAGTACTGCATGCCAACTATGTGATGAATCAGTTTGATGCCGACCTGCTCAGTCAGGTGGCTGCGCGCTTAACCCCGGATAATATGCTGTTGTCACTGACCGCACCGGAAGTTGAGGCTGACAGGATCAGTGCGATGTATCAGACCCCCTATTCAGTGATAGAGATTGCTGAATCGGAGCTCGCCAAATGGCGTTCACCGGCAGAGTTTGAAAGTTTGGCGCTGCCCAACGCCAACCCCTATATTCCAGATGACCTCAGCCTTATAGATACCCTAGGTGAGATCAAAACACCGCAGTTGCTGGTGGATAGCAAGCAGGTCAGTGCTTGGCATTTTCCCGATACTGACTACGGCGTGCCCAAGGCGCATATTATTGCTTCCTTGCGAACCCCAGGAATTGATTCCCCTGAGGCCTTTGCGTCTTTGGAACTGTATCTTGCCTATATCAATGACCAGCTCAGTGCCGCTATTTATCCCGCCGGTGAGGCGGGGCTGAGCTTTTCGCTGCAACCCAGCGTTCGCGGTATTGCCATTGTTGTCGGTGGCTATTCAGACAAGCAGGCAACCTTGGTCTCTGACATTCTCGATGCGCTGGCAAACCCGCAGTGGGATGCCGCCCGATTCGAGCGTATCCAACAGGGTCTGTCTCGGGATATGAGCAACTTTGCGCAGCAATATCCCTTCCGCCAGGTGGTGGCGAGCTTTAATGCAATGATTAAGGGGCAATGGACGCCGCTACAGAAAGTTGCCGCGGTGGAAAATTTATCCATGCCTGAGTTAAAGCTTTTTGCTGACAAGCTAATGGGCACCCTCAGCCTTGAGGTGTTGATCAGCGGTAACCATGATCAGAAATCTGCGGCAAAGCTAATCTCAGATCTGTCCACTTGGGCAGAGCTGAAACAGGTTAAGGTGAAGCAGAGCGTGGCCAAGCTGCCGCTGGGTCAACAGCTTGCGCAGATTCCTGTGGATCACACCGATGCAGCAGTGATGCTGTACTTGCAGGGACGCGATGATAGCTTGACTGAGCGGGCCCATATATTGCTGGTTGGGGAAATGCTCGCCTCGCCTTTCTATACCAGTGTGCGCACTGAAAAGCAGTTGGGTTATGTGGTGGCAGCGTTTGCCAGCAATCATCTGCGAGTGCCGGGTCTGGCCATGATAGTGCAGTCCCCAAGTGTCGATGAAGCGGCGATTAGGTCCGAAATGAGATCCTTTTTAGCCACTTACTCAGAGCAGGTTGCGGCGCTCACTGAGGCCGATTTGCAGCGCTACAAAGCCTCGGTGCTGAGCAGTCTTGAAGAGAGGCCAAAAAATCTCCGTGAACTCAATAGCCGTTTTATGGAATCTTTGGGCCTCGGCTACAGTGATTTTGATTTCCGTGAGCAGTTGGCAGTGGAGATCGCGGCGGTGTCGATTGAAAGTCTCAGTGGTGCTTATTTGGCGCTTGCCAGGGATGAGTTCCGTGGGCTAGTGGTGGAAACCGTTGATGCTGATCAAGAGGGCGTTATGGTGGATTTACGTAAGCTAGGAACAGTTTATGAGTATGAATTCAGATAAATTGGTCATATTCTCCTGTTTTGTAAATTTACTAACTTCAGGTGAAAATTTTAAAGTCTATATAAAACAGTAGCTTAATAATGATAGATAGAAATTATAGCTATTCTGGGTAGGATCGGAGATCCTCAATTGTCATTGATTTCGTAATTTAACTACATTAAAATTACGGGCATATTTTTGCGCCCGTTGACCGAGTTCTAGAGTGGGTCTGAAACTGCCGCAAATAACCGTTTAATTGATAACTGGTTGGTGAAGAATGACTAAGGATTTAGATCCGTTTGAAACTCAGGAATGGCTTGAAGCCTTCGATGCAGTACACAAGATCCACGGCGACGAGCGAGCGAATTTCCTACTCAGCCAACTGCAGTCCCACGCCAGCGACCAGGGTATAAAGCTGCCTCCCTCGGTCACCACCCCTTTCCGTAACACCATCTCTTCTCACCGTGAAAAGCGTATGCCCGGCGACCTGTTTATGGAACGCCGTATCCGCTCATTGATTCGCTGGAACGCTCTGGCCATGGTGATGCGCGCGAATAAGAAAAGTGAAGGCATTGGCGGCCACATTGCCAGCTTTGCTTCTGCAGCGACGCTCTATGACGTCGGCTTTAACTACTTCTTCCGTGGCCCCGAAGGCGACGATCTCGGTGATCTAGTGTTCTTCCAGGGACACAGTGCTCCTGGTATGTATGCACGTTCCTTCTTAGAAGGCCGTTTGAGCACCGATCAGATGGATAACTTTCGTCGCGAAGTGGATGGCGGTGGTCTGTCGTCTTACCCGCATCCCTGGTTGATGCCGGACTACTGGCAGTTCCCAACAGTCTCTATGGGCCTTGGCCCGATTCAGGCCATCTATCAAGCCCACGTTATGCGTTACCTTTCCGCTCGCGGCATGGTGCCACGTGGCGATCGCAAGGTCTGGGCATTCCTCGGTGACGGCGAGTGTGATGAGCCGGAAAGCTTGGGCGCCATCTCACTGGCCGGTCGCGAGCAGCTTGAGAACCTGACCTTTGTGGTTAACTGTAACCTCCAGCGCCTCGATGGCCCGGTGCGCGGTAACGGCAAGATCATGCAGGAACTGGAAGGTGTGTTCCGCGGTGCTGGTTGGAATGTGATCAAGGTGGTCTGGGGACGTCACTGGGATCGTCTGATTGAAAAAGATACCACCGGTCTGCTGATT
>Ga0115003_10001542_pt1 | contig 19951 bp, 19 predicted proteins | sample ArcticOcean_MG_C_7_FD_88736 | JGI IMG/M metagenome (GOLD analysis project Ga0115003, IMG submission 88736) | Marine microbial communities from western Arctic Ocean - ArcticOcean_MG_CB11_88 | ecosystem: Environmental > Aquatic > Marine > Oceanic | place: Arctic Ocean: Canada Basin | collected... | reverse complement strand
TATATGAAATCATTTTTAACAAAAGAAAATAATTATTATTATATGAAATCATTTTTAACAAAAGAAAATAATTATTATTATATGAAATCATTTTTAACAAAAGAAAATAATTATTATTATATGAAATCATTTTTAACAAAAGAAAATAATTATTATTATATATATAATAATTATATGAGTGCATCAACATTATCGCCAATTGGATGTTCTGCAAATCCACCATTAAGTGAATTTAATAGAGCTGATAGTAGCATAAAAACATTAGCATCATGTTTAAAATATGGCAAAGATCCTAAAAATGGGAATATATGTCATGCATCAAAGGGGAAAAGTTGTACTAATGTATTATTTGATTCAAAAAATAAATTATGTTATTTACCAACTAACCCAGACCAGTTAACACGTGTTCTTCAATCAACAAATTGTCAAAAATCTCAATATAAGTATTTTCATATTCCTGGTTCATCAGATGATAATATGGTACAAGATGAGATTGTTCAAAATAATAAACGATTATCTATTTTAAATGCAGATATTTCATCATTAGAAAAAGAAAAGAAAATTGTTGATTTATACAATAAATCATTAAAAAATCCATCAATGAATGTAGAACAGGTTATGAATATGGAAAGAAAAAAGAAAATGGAAGAAGCAACTAATAAAAAAATAAGTGATATGAATAAGGAGAAATCAGATTTACAAAAAAAATCAGATTTTCATGATTCAATTCAAGATAAATTATTATCTGTGATATCATTTGAAAAAACAATGAAATCAAACCAAGAAGAAATTTTAGAACATAATGTTAAAAAAATAAATCATTTAGAAAAAAATATTAATACTGTATCACATGAAATCAGAAATAATAATGATGTTTTTGACGTGAATAGCCAACTCCAAACAATTCTTTATTGGAGTATAATTGTTGGAATTATAATCCTAATTGGAGTATTGGCAATGTACCGAGTACATTATGATTAAACTTGTTTAATCAATATTTTTTTTTTATCAGAAGAGTTTTTCATTTTATTTTTAATGAGTGCAATTCTTTTTTTAATAAGTTTAACTTTTTTATTTAGACTTTCATTCATATCTTTTTCAACTTTTATTAAATATAATGTTAAAAATATACTCATTAATACAAGAATAGTGAATATATTAACTTGATGTATGTTTGAAAAATAATATACAAATATTATAATGAAAATGCTTGCAATAAAATGTTTGGTATATTTATCAATATTGTATCTTGCATCAAGATAAGTATACATTGATGTTTGTTTTAGATGTTCCATATATAATTATGTAATATATTTGTTATTAAATATTTAATGTGTAATCATAAACACTATATCTTTTTTTAATAAAGAATTGTACATCTTTTTTAAATTTGTTTGTTTTTGGATATTCTGGCAATGGATATTTTTCGTTAAGTAGATGATCAACCATTAAAAAATCAGCCATTGCTCTTGGATGTCCAACTCTAAGGGATCTTGATTTTGTCAAGTCTAATTTAAGGGTCATCATTTTAATGCCTCTATAATATAAAAAATTAACTGGTTCAAGCAATGAATTAATATAGGAATTATAATATTTTTTATTTATTGTATTAATATTTTTAATATCATATTTTTTATTGCATTTAGGGAATGAATTCTTGTATTTTTTACTATTTATAGCAAATATATCAATGTCTGAATTATCTCTTAATCCATATAATAAATAGATTGATCCAGATTTTAATTCAATATCATTTAATTCTAATTCTGTATATTTAGATGTTAAAAAATCACAAAATGTGTTTAATGTTTTTAATGATTTATATAATTTTAATTTATTTTTTCTTTTAAGATATAGTGATTTATTTAACCATTCAATTGTAGTATCTGTTAGTATCGTTTTAAAAATATTATTATCAGATGTTTCTAAAAATGGTTTAGGAATTTTAAGTTTTTTTTTAGATATGTAAACAAATAATTTAACAGTATCTGACCCTCCTTTTTGTTCTTTTGATTTATCCAAAATAAAAAATCTAAAATTACTAAATCCTTGTTTTGTAAAAGTGATTGTTTTTTTATAATAATAATCTTTTAAATTAGGATCTTTATTTAAGAAAATATACATGTATTTTCTTTTTAATGATAATAAATAAAGTAGTAATTTATATTCTTGGTGAACATCTGCGTTTGTTTTTGGGATTGACATTTCTGCAATAAATGGAAAATATGGTGATGTAGGATATTTTTTTTCGTATTTTTTTATAATTGTATTCATTTATAATATAATTATATATTATATAAAATATGCCAGGAGCAAAAGGATCAAAAGGAACAAGATTGGGTGCTGCGGGGAAAAAAGCCGTTAATCGTGGAAATGCTACAACCGGTCAACGTGCAAGTGCAGAGGCACAGAACAGAAAGAGTAGGGGACAGGGAAGAAGGAAAAAGAGTGGGAGGCAAACAAGGCAAACCCCAAACCAAAACTCTCAGAGTACAGCAGATGAAGGAAAATGGAATAATAAATCTCCCGACCAAATTGGTTTAATCGACTCAGTTAGCTCAGTAGGAATGTCATCAGATTTGCTTGATGTAGGATATCTTACTGAGCCTTCTGTTGTTTTAGATGGAACGAATTCCAAAACTGTTGAAAGTTTTAGAGGTCAGATTAATGAAGTGGTCGATAAATTAAAACGTATTGATAGACTATTAAAAAAAGCTACAACAGATAACCTAAAGAAAGCCGAAAAATATATAAAATCTTTAAGGACAGAAATAATCAACATTGATGCAAAAATGGATAATAATTTCTACCTCGGCAAATGGGAAAACAATTTTCGGTCAAAATTAGACGAACTTAATATGCTTTTAGGAAAACGTGTGATAGAATTTGAAGAAATAAAAAAAGAAATTTTAGCAAATCAACAAAGAAGGGCTAAAGAACGTGAAATGAAAATAGCAAAGAATAAAGTAAATAAACAAGAGAGGGCTAAAGAACGGGAAAAAAAAGAAGCAAAGAATAAAGTAAATAAACAAAAGAGGGCTAATGCCCGTACAAGTGCTTTGAGTAATGCCATAAAAACAGGCAATTACAAAATTAAAGAAATTGAAAAATTAAAAAACGAAATTTTAAAAACAACCAATTCAACAAAGATGTATAATAAGGTAGAAAAATTAGAAGAATTATTAGAAGATAAAACACTTCGTGATTTATATTTACCTGAATGGTATGAGCAGACGTTGTTGTCAATTCCGTCTAATACTAAAAAAAATAAAATTAGTAACGGAAAAATGAATGACATTAAAAGTGCAATTAAAGGTATGCCAAATTTAAAAACACTAGCAACAAATAATAATGCATCAGCAAAATCATCAACTAATGGTGAAACAAAATCAGCTAATAAAAAGCCCACTACTAAAAAAAAAACTACTGCTAAGAAGACCACTGCTAGAAATGCAGATAATGAGGAAACAAAGTCAAATAACCAAAATGCAGGTTCTAAAAAGAAAAAGGCAACTAAGAAAAAGGCAACTAAGAAAAAGGCAACTAAGAAAAAGAAGTCTACGACTACTAAGAAAAAGAAGGCTCCTAAGAAAAAGGCAACTAAGAAAAAGGTTCAGAAAGGAGGATTCTTTGAATCATTATTTAGTATATTTTTCTAAATAAAATTTTTATAATATAAACGATTAAGCGACAATCTCTTCATCGTTATCACCCTCATTCTCTTCTATTGTTCCATCCGCGTCAGGATTCATTTTGTAACAACGTAAATGAGTTCTTCCTCTGTATTTTCTACGATACAGTTTTTCTAAATATTTATTGAACTCTTTCTTTGTTAATAATTTACGAATACCTGCTTCATATGCCCATAATTTATATTCATTGAACATATCTGAATATTTAACAGAATCAGCCTTATCTTCTGTAAATAATACATATTCTGTAAAGAACATCATCTGTGCATCACTTGTTTCCTTATACTCCTTGGTATATTTAAGAACTTCGTCTGGTGTATCCATCCTGTTCTTTGAATTTTTTTCATGATACTCTAATAATAACGACATAAAGTTTTCACCCCATGTATTAATCTTCTCAGATAATCTACCATCTTTTTTATATTCATGTGATTCAACAGGATTATCAACGAAATTACTTTCAAATCCAATTACTTCCATCCTTCTCCAAACACCATTATCGTTACCTGGAACTTCTGGTAATTCGTTACAAAGTAAAAACATTTTGAACTGGGGTTTAAATTCGACAAAGGACTGGTACAGCCCCCGACCTTTAATTTTATCACCACCCGTAAATTCTTTCATTAATCCACAATTAATTCGTTCACCTTCATTTGGTTCTTCTAAATAGGCAAATCTTTTACCCTTAGATGTAACTACTTCTGGCGTTGCTGCATTTGATTTTGCTCTCTTTCCAGTTAACAATGTAATTGGAAATTTAATACAATATTCGCCAAATGCTTTTAAGAAAATTTCAATTAGTTTACTTTTACCATTCCCACCAGTTCCGGTCCATATTCTGAATTTCTCTTTTTCATTAACCCCCTCTAAACAGGTTGATAATTCTGTTAAAAGATAGTCTCTAACTTCTTCGATTGGTTGAATTTGTTTCATAAATAACTTAATATCTTCGAGATGGTCTGAATTATCAGATAATGGTACATAATTAAGACCAGTTGACATTGTAACATAATCGTCTGGTTTTCCATCACGAAATTCGTGGTTTCTTAAATCAAATATACCATTTTCAAATCCGATAAGATATGGATTTTCGTCTAATTTTTCTTCAAATTTTGGATTATAGAAAAGGTCAATACATTCTCTCATAATATCTTCTTTGAATTTGGTGCATTTTAAACGAATCATAATATCAAAATATTTCTTTTGTTTTTCCATTAATTCTTCACTTTCTTCTTCTGTTAAATCACCTTCTGTAACTTGATGATTAATTTTATCAATATATTGCATAAATTCATATAATAAAAATCCTGGTTCATTACCCGAAATTCGTTGTCTTAGCGAAATTCCATTTTCTGTTTGAATCCACCTATTGTTATTAAACTCATACCAAATCTTTCCTTTGATTTGAGTGCAAACAAATTGATGCTCAAACATTACATGGAGTACCTTTGCAACATCATAATTTGTTGAGTTTTCACTTTCTGAAATATAATATTGAATGTCTTTTCGTAAGATTTTTTCCCATTCTGTTTTATTATCCATTTTTGCCCAGTAATAAACACTTGCAAGTGAATATCCATCATTTTTGAATTTATCCCAACGATTTTCACATTCACCTTCCTTATATTTTTTACTCTTTTTCGAAAAATCAATCCAAATATTCAAAATTTCAATATCGTCAGGATTAATGTTATGTAATGCCCATCCAACTTCCATCCAGGTATGATAATCATTTGCCCTTTCGGTTGACATGATATTTACTAATTCACTAATTCTTTCAACATTGTAATTATGTATAGAATAAATTTTCTTGATTTTCTTTTTTCTAATTTTCTTTTGACTGATTTTTAGAATTTGCTCCTTACAATGTTCTTGTAATTTTATGTTTTCTGACGAATGACGTCTAATACTAAAAAATCCAGCCAAATTATCAAAGCCTTCATAATCTATGTCTGAATTATCCATATTATTTAAATCCTTATCATAAATGTGGGCTAAATTATATGCACCTCTATTTGGTTTTGTACTTCCGATTAAAAACCATCCATTTTTTTCAATTACAGCCCTATCAACAACATCATATAAATTATTTTTTAATTTTAATGATTCTGTTATATCTGGCGTATCGGTCATATCTTTTAATACTTGTTCTCTTAAATAATATTGAGCATTTGGTTCTGTTATTATATATGGAAACATGATATGAACCCCATCTCTTTTAACACCATTTAATACATATGGACCATCTCTTTCAAAAACAAATGCAATTAATTGAGTTTGTTCATCAAGAATAAATATATTCTTAATATTGTCATAATATAATTTTAATATTTTTTTTATATACTCTTTTGTAAAAATTCTTTTATTTTCTTCATCAAGGTCGTGTCTAAAATCTAAATCAATGAGAATTGGACCATACCCCTTGTGCTTTTCTATTAATGCCAATTTATTGCCATCAAATAATGATTTTTGATAAAGTGTTAAAAATTCATCATACTCATTATCTGGAATATTAAAAGCACCTTTTGGGTTACCCATGCTTGTATTTGTATGGACATCTCCCTTTGCAGATCTATGTTTTTCTAAAAAACTAATAAGTTTTTTGTGTTTTGTATTTTGTTGAGACATTTTCTTACTATTACTTAATAAATTTATTTAAATTTAAATACTATTTAGATTTCATTTTTTAATAAATTATTTTTAAAAAATGATTATGTTTTATATAATGCTTATCTTATTATAATAAATATGAGAACATCATTTATTAAAATTTTAACAAAAAAAATAGGACCTCCATTATACAATGGAAATAAGTCTTTACTTGATTTACAAATAACACTTAGTAATAGTGTTAAAAAGTTTGATGGTTACCATGATTCTAATTTTTATTTAGCTGGACATAATGAAAAATCAATTATTTGTATTTCAACGTGGAAAACTGTTTATGATTGGAAAATATGGCATATATCAAAAACAAGATGTGGTATTATTAATGATTTTAAAGACAATAAAAATGACTTCACCGAAACAGTTGATATTTTGTATAAAAAAATCAATAGAGATGATCCCTTTTTGCTTTAAAAATTGAATTAAAAATAAATTAATTATAATTAAAATATATAACAAAATGACAATTAAACGAATTATGAAAGATATTATTGCGCTAACTAAGCACCCGCTTACTTCGCATGGTATCCATACAATTAACGATGAAGACACACTTGGAAAAGTATATGTTTTAATGATTGGACCAGAAGATACTCCATACGAAGATGGTTTTTTCTTTTTTCAAATTGATTTACCAGACACTTATCCAATTGACCCCCCAAAAGTCAAATATTTAACACAAGGGGGTAAAATTAGATTTAACCCAAACTTATATGTCTCTGGTAAGGTATGTCTAAGTATTATTAATACTTGGATGGGACCCGGGTGGTCTCCATGCAATACATTATCAAGTGTATTAATTTCAATTCAAGCAATGGTATTGATTGATAATCCATTAACGAATGAACCTGGATTTGAAAATGCATCTAAGAGTAAATTAAAGGATTACAGTGAAATTATTAGACATGAATCATTGCGAACTGGTCTACTTGGAATGATAAAACAACTTCCATTGACAGAATTTAAACCATTTATTCCAATTATGGAGAATCATATATATAAAAATGCTTCAAAAATCAAAAAAAGAATTGATAATTTGGCTATTTTACACGATGGTAAATCATATAGTTCTACATATGGATTAACCCTTACACCGTTTTATGCAAAATTGAAAAATGAATTTATTGAATTAAATAATAAAATTACTAATAATCGTATAAAAGAAACAACAAAGTTGACAACAAAGTTGACAACAAAGTTGGCAACAAAGTTGACAACAAAGTTGACAGTGACAATACCCAATGTAAAACTGTTAACGCCTGATATAATACCATTGGTACAGGTAATCCCCTATATGACGCCCAAGGTAACAATGAAAGATTCTCTTTTAAAAATGAAAGAAATTGCAAAAAATCTTGAAATTGATATTAAAAAGAAATCAACAAAATCGGGTAAAATGATTAACAAGAGTAAGTCAGAACTTTTATTAGAGATTTATCAAAAACAAACATAATGGAAAATGATTTATTAGATTATAATATTTGGAATTAAATTCCAACCAAACTTTTACCAAGAGGTGTTAGTTCTGGTTTTTCTATGGAGACTACCTCTGGTATTGGGCCACCATAAGTTCTTGGGTTTTTGGGAAAAAGAAGACATTTATGTGGGCTATGTGTTGTCATTCTCAAATCATTAAATGCTTTAATTCTTTTTATATTTGTTCTACTGGATGACATATTTTTCGGTGTCATACAAAGATAAACAACATTTCTAATTTTTGGAATTTCGCGTCCTTTATGTGGTTCAACGCCACAATGAATTGTTCTGCTATCCCAAAAAACCATTGAACCAGCTTTACATTTGATAAAAGTTTTTTCACATTGTTTTTCTTTTGTATAAAAATCATATTCATCATCAGACTCTAGTTTATACCATTCTCCTTTGCAACTAATTTCATGTCTCTCTGCAAATTCTTTGTGATAATTATTACTTCCTTCAAGAAAAACAAGTGTTCCATCGCCTTCATCTATATCATAAGCTGTAACCCATGATTGAAGGCATTCAAAATCATTTCGCTTGAAACTTTGGTCACAGTGTAACCATAATTTCCTAAACCAACCACGTTTTGTTTTTTCTGGCGGAATATGAAAACTTGCTCCATCAAAACTTGTAAATAGTTCATTATTATCATTGCCCCAAAACTGTGAAAAGGTATTAATTACTTTTTCATTTTGCCTGATATCCCATATATATTGTGCATGCCCAATTTTAAAATGTTGGTGTAGCATACTATGTTTTGGATAAAGACTATAAAATCCCTTCCAACTTTCTTCATTATCTCTTACAATTGGAATTTCAAAATTTTGAGTAATATGTTCAAAATAATCCCATGCACCATTTTGCATATCTTTAATCTCTGTTTCATTTAATACATTTGGGATGATCCCAACTCCATATTGTTCGACTGTTTCCCTGAGTTTATCAGGTGTTGTTAGATATTTTTCATTTTCGTAATTCATTATAATTGATATTATTGTAATGTATTATTTATAATTAATTCATTTTTTATAATAATTAAAAAAAAAAGTAAAAATATTATTTAAATAATACATTACAATAATATATATAATATGAAATTCTGTCCAAATTGTGAATTTAAATTTTACCAAACGGAAACCCCAGAAGGGTTAGTATGGCAATGTAAAAATTGCGGAACATTAGAGAAATCAGATGAAGTTGTTATTTTTAGAAATATATATAAGGGTACAGAGATTGATAATATCAATGTTAATGATATTGTATATGACCCATCTTATCCAAGGTCAAATAAATTAAAATGTCCAAATCAAAACTGTATGACTCTCAATCCCAAAAAAAAAAAGAAACAAGAATGTATATTTTTAACAGGGGATAATATGAAGAAGATTTATATTTGTACTACTTGTAAAACTCAATGGGGGTATTAGTACAAATAATCAAATCTAAAAAAAAATGAAGAATAAAATATTAAAGATAACATAATATAATAATATAATGTTATCCAATCATAAAAAATGTGATGTTTTCACACCAGAAAAAATTTCAAAACAAATGGCACAATATATGAAAGAAGGTGGGAGTTTATTAGAACCATCTGCTGGCAAAGGTCATTTATTAAAGTATATACCAAGGCAAAATAAAATTGATGTATATGATACAGAAAAAGAATATTTGTCTCATATAAAATTCAATGATATAAATAGTGATAAATTTACATCAAAATGTTCTGATTTTTTACGAAATGAAATAAATGAGACATATGATAATATCATAATGAATCCTCCATATATAAAAATTCAGGATTTACAACCAGATTATAGAAAATTTTTACAAAATACTTTTCCATTATTAAATAGTGGAAATATTGATATTTATATGGCATTTGTTATAAAATGTATAAAATTATTAAAAGATGATGGAGTTATGGTATCTATTACACCAAATAGTTATTTATTTAATAAATCTGCAACAAAATTTAGAGAATATCTTATAAAGAATAGATTTATTAAGGAAATAATAGATTTTGAATCTGAAAAAGTTTTTGCAAATGTAAATGTTTATTGTGCAATAACAATTTATACTAAGGAATCTAAAAAATATTTATTATATAATAATAAAAAAATTTATTATAAGAATATTAAAGATGATTTTTTTGGAAATACTAATAAAAATACATTAAATAATATTATCAATGCAAAAAATGGTATTGCTACATTAAGAGATAAAATTTTCATTCATCAAAACAAATTATATGAAGAACCATGTTGGAAAAAAATTTATAAAGTTAGTAAAAATAAAATAAATTGGATAATATATCCTTATACGTCAGATATAAAAATTATTAGTGAAGATATATTCAAAAAAAATAATCCAAAAACGTATAAATATTTAGAAGATAATAAAGATGAACTTGCAAAACGCGATAAAGGTAATAAGAATTATGAAAAATGGTATGCATATGGAAGACGTCAAGGATTAAATTTTTCTAAATCTGAAAATGTATTATATATTTCAACAATGGGCAATATTGATTTTCCAATATATAAAAATAAACCAATATTATACTATTCTGGATTATGTATAAGTATGAAAAATAATATTGATGAAGGTATTGATATTGATAATATTTATAATATGATAGATAATAATAGAAAATTTATATCCGACCATTCATCTAAACGTTCTAATAATTGGTTTAACATAAGTGGTTCAACAATTAAAAAAATCAACATGTTGTAATAAATTACTAAAAATAATATAATTTGATGATTCATTAAAACCAATTACTTTTTTATTTTCGTAATCAATATCAATCAAATATGTGATTATATAATCATATACTTCATTGCAACAATGTTTGTCGTATATATGTAAGTCCTTTTCATATGTAATTATTTCAAATTTTTTTAAAGTTTTGTTTTTTTTGAAATATGGACATTTAGAAATAAAAATATTAAATGGTACAATTTTAATATGAGGCTGAGATAATTTAATTGTTCGGCATTCTCCTATTAAAGATTCAAGATAATTATTTTTATTTTGTTTGTAATTACTACATATAAATTTGACACATATAACAAGAACATATTTATTTGTAATTTTATTGTAAACTACAATATCAACTTTTTTTTTACCAGACGCATTCAATGCTGGGATATTTTTTTCTTCAAAAATGTCATAAATTGCTGGATTAAGTATTCTTTTAAGATTTTGATGAATCCAATTATGTATAATATTTACTTTCTTATTACTTCTTGAACCGAATTCTCTATAAACATCATATGATGATTGCATCATATTAATAAATTCGTTATATTCTGTTTGATACCAACTACATGGATTTGATAAAGATATTATTTTCATGGCTTATTGTTTTATATTTTATTTATAACAAAATATTATTCATATTTTATTATATTACTATTAAAAAAATATTCTATCACGCTGAGATTGACTGTTTCCAGATGGTATTCTTTTATTTTTAATCCATTTATTATGCATATTCATTTTACTTTTTGGTTGATTTATATTAATATATAATTTATTAATTAAATTATAAAAGTTAAAAATTTTTATATAATTATTATAATGATGGTTTTTCACATGAAGTGCATCGCTTTCTTTACCATATTCTAAAATATTTAGCAAACTCTTATTAAGCAATGAAGATGATGTTACAAATAAATTTGTTTTTTTTGCCATATAATTTGATAAATGGGCATCATCTGCTACATTAAAGTGAGGATAATTTATAATATTGAAAATATCATTATCAATAAATTTACGTATATAAGATACACTGCCAAATCCTTCTAATACCGATGATTCTATAAATTCGAGATTATCTGTTATTGGAATATTAATTCCATTAAGAATTTTATTATAGTGTAGCCCAGATATACCAAAGGTACAATTATCATATTTGTTATTTAAAATTTTATAATGTTTCATCATTGTTTCTGGGTAACAAATATCATCATCAACAGTAATAATAATATCATAATTATTTATTTTAGGATATTTTAATGCACCCAATAATTTAGTTGCTGGGCCATAGTCCCTATTTAAAACATTTATGGTTACTCCATTTTTTTTACAATATTCACTTATTATATCTGGGACAATAACACTTTTTGAAATATTTAATAATATAATATCTGATTGAATTACTTGTTTTATAAGTGAATTGAGCATGGGAATTATTTTTGAAATTCTTACCTGTGTTGTTGTAAATGAAATTGCATACTTTTTAATATTTTCTAATATTTTCAATTTAAGTTTTTTATCCTTATCCATATAATATAATAACTAATAAAAAATAATCATTTATACACGATCAAATAAATATAAAAAATGAATCATTTATATTTAAAATATATTATTTATTATAATATAATGAGCAAAGAAAATAATAATTCAAATGAACTTGCAACAAATGATCTTGTAACAAATGAGTCTATAATAAATGAGGACTCGGGCGAAGACGACGAAGTCAGTGAATATAATTCAGAATCAGACGATGATTTAGATGATGATTTAATCGAAGAAGGGGACGATGATTTTAAAGTAATTGACTTTACAAATACATATGAAAATATGGTAAATAAAAAAGATAAGAACACGCTTCCTATAATGTCAAAATTTGAAAAAGCGAGAATAATTGGTGTAAGAGCACAACAAATTGCAGATGGTGCTATTCCAACTGTAAAAGTCCCTGATAAAATGAGATCAACAATTGAAATTGCCAAACTTGAATTAAAAGAAAGGAGAATTCCTCTAATTATTAGAAGAATATTGGCTAAGAATAAATATGAAGATTGGAGAATAGATGAGTTTGATATGATTGCATAGCCTTTATGATGACAATTAATTATAATAAAAAATTGAAAAAATATTATTTAAAGACATTGTCATTATTAAATGTATAAACATGTCAAGTAAAGTTAAATCAACCCAACCTAAAACAAAATCTTCTAAAAAAAAGAAGTCTAAGTCTAAGTCTAAGTCTAAATCCAAGAAAGGAATCAAACTTATGGATACACCAGTAGAGATTACACTTACAGATACCGTAACAGATACCACAACAACAGATACAGTAACAGATACTGTAACAGATACCGTAACAGATACAACAGATACAACAGATACCACTACAACAGAGCTAAGCGAAGAACTCACATCTAGTGCGACCCAGGTCGTAAAGGAAGTAAAAGTTCCAAAACTTTCTGAAAATCTTGGAACCCTATGTGATGATTGGAAAGCATGGCAATCAGCTGGAAGAGACCTGTTGAAACGTACAAACGATTCTCGCAAAGATTGTTTGAAACTTGAGAAAGCACTTGATAAGGCACTTCGTAGTAAAAAGCATACACGCAAACGTAATTCAAACCATAAATCAGGAATTATGCAACCTCACAAGGTTTCAAAAAAACTTGAAAAATTTATGACATATGTCCTCGAAGATGGAGATACTAAGGAGATTTATTCACGAGTAGATGTTCTTACTGCAATCAGTAAATATGTGAAGAAAAAGGCACTCCAAGATGTAGATAATTCAAGATTTATTAATCTTGATAAACACCTTTTGGCAATTTTCCCAAACCTCAAAGGTTGTGAGGGAACAGAGAGACTTCAATTTACAAGTGTTATGAGGAATATTGGACAACATTTTCCACCACCACTCAATAAAAAGAAGCCAAAGGTTGCTACACCAGTCGAGACTGATACAGTAGCCGAGACTATTACAACAGTATAGGCGCGTAAAAATTAGATGGCTTGGCCAATAAATTATAAAAAAACAATTAAACAATTATATAAATAGTTTAATTTTATTATTCTCTGATACGTGTTGCTATAAATGGGGATGTTTTTTTATATTTCGTACATGTTTCATCTTTAAAAATAACAGAACCATGTTTTTTTCTCATTAGACTTAAAATACTTTGATCATGTCTATTTTCTTTAAAATATGGTGCTTGGTCATCATTAAATTCATCGGTTAATAAATACTTATTATTACCAGTTGATAGGAACTCTAAACATTCTTTAAATATTGTCATTGTATGTTTATTTTTTTTCATAATTAATATTCCATCTAAATATTGCCCACTATTTCCTTCTTTTGATTCTCTTACCATATTCATTGCAGTAAACATTTCTTTAATAGTCCACTCTTTTTCTTTAAAGTAACTCATTTGAAAAGAAATTATTCCATATTTAGAATTATCTAATGCTTTTATGTATTTTTTAAATTTAGGAATACCATTTTTATTAATTGTACAACCAGCATCTAAATAAATAAGATAGTCTCCTTCTTTTATTTTTAATAGTGTTTGCATTATTATATCAAATTTCCAAATCCCATATCCACCAAGCCTTTCCATATTAAGAATATCTTTGAATTCTTTAACAAATGATGTGGTTAAATCTTTTGGAGTAAATACTTTTGTTGCTTTAAAATAACCAAAATCTTTTGCTTCTTTGATAATTCTTTTTTTTGATTTTTCAAATTTATCATCACCATAAGTAATAAAATAAATTTTTTTTTCAATAACTTCATACATTTTTTTCACCATTTTTACATCATAATTTAATATTAATTTTTTATTATCCATAACAAACATATTATCCATTGGAATTAAATCATCTTCTGGAATATATTCAGTATCATTTTTATCTCTTACTAAAATTGTTGATTGTTTTAATTTTTTATTAAATAAAGATGCTAATAAACCAAATGTACTGAAACTTAATACAGAATATGTACTATTTTTTAATAAATAAAATGAATCCCAATATGATACTTTTAATAATTGTACTCTTGGATTTTTAACATATGGTAATATGAATTGTTCAACAATATTATTTGAATCTGTTACAATATATATTGGTATATTTTGTTGTTTTAAAAAAAATTTAATTAATTCAATGTAATATTCGGGTTTATAAATAATAAATTTTGTTGTTTTTTTTTTAAATGCAATTTTAAGTTTATCACCATATCTAATATGAACGCATACATATTCACTTTTTGCAAAATTAATAATTTCATTTGTAATTAATTGTTTATTTATATCAAAAATATTTTTAAATTTTGTTTCTTTGATTTCACTATACATTTCTGTTATAAAGCGATACATATAAGCTGTTTGATATACATCGTAAGTTCCATTTAATAAATTAGGTAAATCAGATAATTTTTTAATTTTACTAACATCTAATATTTGTGTTTTATTATCATTTTTAATTTTATAATATTGATATTGTTTGACAAATTGTAATTGTTTATGTTCTTTAAATCCTGGGAATATATCAAATATTTTTGGGTCACTTTTTTTATTATGGTTTGATTCTTTTATTAGTGCATATACATTACAATTATATCTATTAATCAAATATAATATTGCTATAATATCGAATATTTTATTACCAAATCCTGCACATATATCATATATTATTTTGCAATGCATATATTATCTATTAATATAATATATGAATAAAATTCGTAAAAATATATTTGATATTGAAAAAAAAATACAATTAAACACTGTTGAAAAATAAATTTGAAGTTTGAATAAAATATATGAATAAAATCAAATGATTGTGATATGAGTAAGACAGTTGATATATAAAGTTTATTCTACATTATTTCAAATGTACTATATTGACCTTTAGTTTTACTAACTAAAAAATCAAAATTTAAAATTATGTATTTAATTCCACTTTGAATATAAATTCTATCTAAAAATTTATTTTTTTTTATTTTTTTTAAAAATACAAATGGATTAAAATTTTTCTTTTTTAAAATTTTTTCCATAATATCTATTGATTTATATTCATTTTCACTTATAAAATAATCAAAATTTGTTTTATTTATTTTTTTATTATATCTAAGGTAATCAAGAAATCTACCGATTACAAATTTAATATTATAATTTTTAGTAAAATAAGGTACTAGTAAATCTTCTTTATTATTATCTTTTATTATTTTTTTTAATACAAAATTTAGCCAAATTTCATCAGCTCCATAGTAAAAACCATAATATGATTTTTTTTCAGAAATTGGAACTTTTGTTTCTAATACAGAACTAATTGCTAATCTTTTAAAATCAATATAATTAAATACATACATTAAATCTTCTTGTTCAAACATATGATTAAAATATTTATCCCAAACTTGGTATGAAAATACTTCTGGGTCCTTTTTAATTAAAACACCATTGGCTATAAAATAAATATAATTAAAAAAATCTAGTTTTTGAAAATCATTATTATGCATACCTGCTGTGGATATAGGTAATATACAAGATACTATATTTTTACTTTTAATAAATTTTTCAACTATATCAATAAATTTTTCTTTATAAGAATTATCAGCATCAATTGATATAACTGTTTTTAAATTAGGACTTTCTTTATCAAACATTGCATGAAATCTCATGAAAGTTCCAAATAATTCTAAATGTGATAAATTGTTTTTATTATTTTTATTTTTAAAATCATTACATTCAAATTCTATTAATTGAACTTTTTCAAGTTTTCGAAGAATTTCTAATAAATTTTTATATTCTTTAATTTTATTTAATGATTTATCAAAATAAATTCTATAATAATAATTTTTAGGTGTTTTTTTTTTTAAAAATAATCTAATTGTATTTATTATATTTTTTACAAATGATTCTACTTTTATCATTGTTTCGTCTTTAAATGTATAATTTTTTTTCATTTTGATATATTTATCTTTAAAAAATAAAGATGTTGAAAAACAGACGTAATCTTCTTCTGGTTCCTTAAAATATCTCTTAAAACTACAAATATTAGACATATATAATTAATTTATATTTTATTTACTATAAATTTATAAAGTGTTAATTCCCAAATATCATATTTAATAACCATAATCATAATCCCAGTTGATACAGTAGACACAATAACAATGATCGATTGTACAACCATCAAAACATAAGAAACAACTAGGAGAACACCTTGTTGTAAAACATGCGCAATATGCAATATAATCATATTGATCATATTGATTGATATGTTCATTGTATTTAAGTAATCGTGATTTTTTTCGAATATTTGTTTCTTTTTTTGATAATCCAGGTGTTTTCCCTTTGCATTTATTATTTTTGATTTTCTTATGTTTTTTAACTCCTTTGGAATTAGGAATAAAAATACAATATTTTGCCACTGGTCGCACCATATCTAATCTATCTTTCCTTTCAACGGGTTTATCTGGTATTTTCACAATCTGCATGGTATCACGCATTTCAATGAAATTCATTTCATCTGCCCGATTTGCCATAATAACATCCAATGGGATGCCATTTTTTACAATTTCTACAAATGTCGAACCATCACCATTATATATAAGTTCACCTTCATCATTTCGGTCACATCTTGATATTATATCAAGGTAACCTGATGGAGCTGATTGAGTACATTTTTTATTTTGCATCATTATAATATTATAAATTCAATATATTTTATAATATGTATCATTTTTTATTTTTTATTTTATAATCTAATATCTATTCGATAACACTCAGGTCAAATCCTGGTTCAAATCGGTCCCAGTAAGAATCACTATGTTCAACGAGGCTTATACAGAGAGCGAGGGTCGGACCGCAATCACAACAACCATTGGAGCATCCATTTTTACAACGGATGTAGAACTTTTCAAAATCCTTTTTAATGAGATTATCTCTTTCTGTCCCAACATTCGTGAATTGGTCTGTTCTGTCTCCTCGTTTATTTGTCCTGGCCTTTTCACGGGAACGTGTTTCATTCTTGGATAATCCAGGCGTTTTCTTACAATTTTTCTTCCTTTTTCCTCTTTTCCATTTCCTTTGTTTTAGGAGAGTCGAGGTTAGGGTTGAAACGTTGCAATGTCTTATATCATTATTTTTGACCCGTTGAACCATTTTATGTATTTTAAAATGTTTTTGATTGCAAAATTTTGTTTTAATAATATACAATAGATTATCTAATTGTACATCATTATTTGTACTCCATTCATTTGGGGTAATTCTAGATTCGCAAGAGGCAGAGCCTCTTACGTTATCACACTTTTTAATAGAAGTTGACATCATAATTTAATATAATATTTGATATGAATTTATGCGTCATTTTTTATAATAATAATAATTATTATTATTATAATACAACCATATTTTCATTGGTCTATTTATGTTTTCCGTACATCCGAACTATGTTCCCCATTTCTACATACAAGAGTCGGACAATATTGTCCGATGAACCAATCAATATGTAAAGTCCGTCTGGTGAAAACGCGACCGATTTCATCGACCACACGTGTCCCTTCAATGTATACGCATTCTCTCCGGTATCCGTTCTCCACATCATTATGGTCTTGTCGCTCGACCGGACACGATATAACGGCCGTCCGGTGAAAATGCGACTGAGTTCACCGAACCAGTATGTCCATTCGGATTGTTCACATACCCTCTTATCCTCATGGGCATATCCATGGAGTCGTAAAACATTGTGCATAAAAAACGAAGCTGCATTATTTCGTACGGGTTGGGACCAAGGTACGGAAAGATGTGATATTTCCATAAATAACGTACACTTAATAAGGCTCTCTTATTTTCTTCTGACATATTGTAAAAGATAAATTTTAAAACATATCGATAGATGATTTTATGTATCATTTTTAATAATTATAATGCAATGATGACTACATTTTTACTAGTAATCATTGATCTATTTCTTTGTCGTATACGACCTATTGGTCTTTCCACAATTTAAAATATTTTGATAAATTCTTTTTTCGATAACGATAACCTGTAATTTGTAGTTGTATATATCTTTTCGACTTCTCCCAAAAAATCTTTAAATCCTCGGGGTCAGAATGTCCTGCCACAAGACCATGCTGCGCACATTTCCACATAGAAACTCTCGCACTATGTACTTCAATACATCCAGGGGTAGATTTGTTTCCCTTTTTACATAAAACATGAAGACTACAAACCCTTCGTGGTCATTACGGACGAAAGTTGCATGTTCATGCAGAAGCGTTCTGCTTTGGAAGTTGAGCATATTGTACGAGCGTGCAATATCTCCCTTCGGAGGATGACCTTTTGATATTAACATATCGACAATGTCAATATGATCCAGTCTACATGCTTCCTCTAATGGAGTTACTCCGCTGTTGTCTTGTCGCATGACGTCAGCACCGTGCTCGTAGAGCCATTTGACGATATCGAGATGACCTCCCTGACACACGCTCAACATTGGAGTTGACCCCTTGTTGGTTGGTCGCGTGACGTCATTGGCAGCACCATTCTCGTAGAGCCATTTGACGATCTTGAAATGACCTTTCTGACACGCGCTCAACATTGGAGTTGCTCCCTGGTTGTTTGGTCGCGCGACATCCGTGGCAGCGCCATTTGCATATAGCCATTGGACGATCATGAAATGACCATTCTGACACGCAATGGACATTGGGGTATTTCCATCGTTGGTTTGTTGCGTGACATCCATGGCAGCGCCATTTGTGTGGAGCCATTGGATGATCTCTAAATGACCTTCTATACACGCAACAAACATTAAAGCTCTTCCGCGACCATCCCTTTCTCTGGTGGACGTGCCGTGTGCGTGGAGCCATTTGATGATCTCGTGACGACCATACCAACACGCGATGAACATTGGAGTTATTCCGTCGTTGCGTGCTCGCGTGACATCAGTGGCAGCACCATTTGCGTGGAGCCATTTGACGATCTCTAAATGACCATTCTCACACGCGACCCATAATGGAGTTATTCCACTGTTGTCTGCTTGTGTGACGTCCGTGGCGGCACCATTTTCGTAAAGCCATTTGACGATCTTGAAATGACCTTTCTGACACGCGCTCAACATTGGAGTTACTCCGTCGTTGTCTGCTCGCATGACGTCCGTGGCGGCACCATTTTTGTAAAGCCATTTGACGATCTCGAAATGACCTCCCTGACACGCAATCAACATTGGAGTTGTTCCCACATCGTCTTCTTGTGTGACACCCATGCCATCAGCGACACATTGCCGAAGTCCATTTAAATCTCCATTTTCACACGCGTAGTGCGCATTTTCATGATTCATTCTTTTTGTTT